>ERZ808051.606-NODE-606-length-35598-cov-7.321866_pt1 | contig 35598 bp, 29 predicted proteins | sample MGYA00380199_ERZ808051 | MGnify/ENA primary metagenome ERZ808051 (study PRJEB31490, sample SAMN06133391) | mouse gut metagenome | isolation source: J11 | host: mice | place: China: Chengdu | collected 2015-05 ...
ACAACCCTTTAACGACTTCTTACGACAGTGTGTGTCGCCTTATATCCACCCCCTGAAGTGGGTGGTTTTACGGCGACCGGTGATAAAATAGCTAAAATACAAAAGACAGACCTAAGTCTGCCTTTTTATTGAATTTAACGGATTAAATTTAAGCATTAAGGCTTAAAGTTGAATCAAAATGCTTTAGACGTTGATAACGCTGTTCAACCAACTCTTCAGTATCCAACTGTTTTAACTCTTCTAGCTGCTCAGCCAATAGCTTCTGTAGACCTTCCATAACTGGCTTAGCATCAAGGTGAGCACCCTCCCCTTCATCAACGATAGCATCTATCAATCCCAGTTGATATAGATTGTCAGAGTTTAGCTTTAAAGCTTCAGAAGCTTCAGGAGCCTTCTCTGCAGTCTTCCATAAAATAGAGGCACAGCCTTCAGGAGAGATAACCGAATAAATACTGTGCTGCAGCATGTTGACCCTATCACCAACCCCAATAGCCAAAGCGCCGCCTGAGCCGCCTTCTCCTATAATGGTTACGATAATCGGAGTCTTTAAGCTACTAAAGGTAGCAATGCTTTCGGCAATGGCTTGAGCCTGACCACGCTCTTCAGCTTCTACCCCAGGGTAAGCGCCTTGAGTATCAATAAAGGTTAATACAGGCAGCTTAAAACGCTCAGCCAATTTAACTAAGCGAATGGCCTTGCGATAGCCTTCTGGATACGCCATACCAAAGTTATGGGCGATACGCTCACGGGTGCTGCGTCCTCGGTGTTGACCTATGATCATCACCGGCTGGCCATTAAATCGGGCCAAACCGCCAATCACGGCACGATCATCGGCAAACGCTCTGTCTCCATGAAGTTCATCAAACTCAGTGAACAGCTGCCCGACATAATCCAAAAATAAAGGGCGTTTCGCGTGTCTTGCCAAGCCAACGCTGTCCCAAACTGCACTCATGATAAGTCCTTAAAATATTATTATCGTTTTATTTATGGGTTAGATTAGAGTTCCTGACTAAGTTATGAGCCAGAGCTTTCTTGAACCACCGTCAACTCAACGCCCCATTTTTTGAACTGAGCGATGTCATCGTTTAAATCAAAAACAAGTAAGCCATATTCTTCAAACTCAGACTCAACTCTCACTTGCCAGTGATCTTTATCGATAATATTTAGCTTAAGATCGCTCTTGTCATGGTCATTGCGACTGCGATGCACCAGTACCGCTAAACGCAGTAGCAAACATAGATACACCAGATCTCTACCGCCAATGTCTTGTACTTGCTCTAGCATTTCTGACTTTAACTTACGGCGATGGTTACGCGCCAGCTGCGCCATACGTACTTGATCGACCTGTGAGAATCCTGGGATATCAGAAAACTCCAGCAGATACGAGCTATGATGGTGATACCCACTGTGACTAATAGCTAGACCAATCTCGTGCAGATAGGCTGTACGGCGTAGCAAGTCATTGTCTTCCCCGCTTAAGCCTAAAGCTTCATGAGTCTGCTCATAAAGACGCTCACAGCTTTTTACCACCCGTCTTGCTTGACGCTTATCAACTGAATAACGCTCTACTAAAGCTTGGACACTGCGGTCGCGCACATCTTCACTGGCAAAGCGGCCAAGCATGTCATACATAACCCCTTCACGCAGCGCCCCATCAGAGTAAGTCATGGTCTCAATACCAAGTACTTTCATAGCTGCTAGTAGGACAGACACGCCGGCAGGGAAAACTGCTTTTCGGTGTTCTTTCACCCCTTCTAAATCAATGTCTTCAACACGGCCAATTTTCAGCAGCAGCTTTTGTAGGTTTTTTACGCCTTGATAGGTAATGCGCTCTTGATCATCGGCCCAGCCTTTTGACACCAATACATTACGCACAGCTTTAATGGTACCACTTGAGCCGACCACGCTGGTCCACCCAGTTTTTTGATAAGTAGTACTGATGCGTAAGATTTCTTTGCGAGCATCGGCAATGGCTTCATTAAAAGCGTCTTCGGTAATATCGCCCGACTCAAAGAACCACTGAGTATAAGCCACACACCCCATCTGTAAACTTTCTGTCAATAGCGGGTCAAACTCTTGACCAATAATAAACTCAGTTGAGCCGCCACCGATATCAATCACCAATCTTTTATCAATACTCTCATTGGTATGCGACACGCCCAAATAAATCAGACGCGCCTCTTCTCGGCCGGCAATAATTTCAATGGGCTTAGGTAGGATTTCATTGGCGCGGCGGATAAATTCATCGGCGTTTTTGGCCTGACGTAAAGCGTTGGTAGCAACGATACGCAGTCTATCTGCTGAGACTGAGTCCAGTCTTCCCATGAAACGAGCCAAACAATCGAGCCCCCTTTGTTGGGCTTCTTCACTCAAGTATTTTCTTTCATCTAAGCCGGCAGCTAACTGAACCTTTTCAGACATAGAGGCAATTTTACGTACCTCGCCATGATCCAAGCGAGCGATAGCCAAGTGAAAGCTGTTAGAGCCAATATCAATGGCGGCCATTAGTTCGTTATTCGCTAGAAAATTGTTAGGCATAAGCGACTGTCTTACCTTAGGTTAATACAGATATGGGAGTGTGTGATTTATTATTAAATATTAAAAATGCAGGTGTCGAATAACTTTCTTTACCGGCATTTAGCACAAAATAAATTCATTAGCAGAGCTGTATTTTAACAAACTCTGCAGCCAAATTCGCTGACTGCTTACTAAATTAATTCAAAAGCCTTTGTCTATAAAGACGACCGTTCCTCTCATTAAATCACTTATGCTAAAAAGTGGCAAGCAAGCTTAAATTAATAATACTTTAAAAGATGTTCGTCGCTAATTTAAACTGATAAACGATTGATCAAAAAAAACCATCTTATTAAGTAGGATGGTTTTTTTATTAGCGTAACTGTTTTTTTTAGCGTAGCTCTTTTCTAAGGATTTTACCCACCGCAGATTTAGGCAGTTCAGTGATAAATTCATAGTACTTAGGCCGCTTGTAGCCAGTCATTCGCTCACGGGCAAAGTCTTGTAGCTCTTCAACGGTGAGCTCATCTGTAGAATCATCTTGCTTTTTGACCACAAAAGCTTTGGGCACCTCTCCGCTATGCTCATCAGCAACGCCCACTACAGCCACTTCTACCACTTTGGGATGTTCAGTTAATACCGCCTCAACTTCATTGGGATAAACGTTAAAACCTGATACCAAAATCATGTCTTTTTTTCTATCAACCAAGGTGACAAAGCCTTCTTCATTAACAAACCCAATATCACCGCTTTTAAAGTAACCATCCGCAGTAAAGGTGTCTTGGTTATCACGCTCCCAATAGCCGCTCATCACTTGTGGCCCTTTAATACATACCTCACCTAAGCTGCCAACCTCGCACTCACTACCGGTATCATCTATCACTTTAATTTGAGTCAACGACAAGGGCAAGCCTACTGTGCCATTAAAGTCGGTAATACTGGGCGGATTAAAGCTAATCACTGGCGAGGTTTCTGACATACCATAACCTTCGTTGATGGTCTGACCGGTAACCGCCTTCCACTGCTCGGCAATGGCTCTGATAATAGCCGTGCCGCCGCCAATAGACAAATACAGTTCACTAAAATCTAGGCCCCTAAATTTTGGATGATGCAGCAGACCTAAGAACAAGGTATTTACTGAAGGAATGACATTAGGCTTGTGCTTTTCAATGGTATCCACCAGCCCATCCATGTCTCGAGGATTAGTAACTAGGATATCTTCCCAGCCACCATATAGGCTGAGCAGACCACAAACGGTAAAAGAGAAAATATGATACAGCGGCAAGGGATTTAATACCTTTACCTGCTGCTTGGCGCGATTTTCAATATCCTCGCCAAAGCACTCATAGCACTGCAGTACGTTTGCTACCAAATTAAAATGGGTCAGCATGGCGCCTTTGGGCTTGCCGGTAGTGCCTCCCGTATATTGTAATAATGCCAAATCCTGCCGGCCAATACTCACGGAATTAAAGTCAGATTGATGATAATGATTGATCACATCGACAAACTTTATAGCCTGCTTATCCCAAGAAGACTTTAATGCATTGCGCTCTTCAGCTCTGGGCTGTGAGTCAGTCAGCTGCTTTAATGCCAAGATATCATTGTCAGCCGAACTGTCACCGCTTAACACACAATGCATCACCCAATCTAAAGACTGCTTTACTTCATCCTCTAAATTTTGATAGGCACTGTCCATACCTTGAAGTACCACCAGTCCTTTGACCTTGGCATCAAGCAATTGATGGGCCAATTCATACTGGGTATACAGCGGGTTGACATTGACTAGGATAATACCCGCACGTAGGCAGCCTAAGATGACCACCGGATACTGCAAAATATTGGGTAGCTGCACCGCAACGCGATCGCCTTTATTAAAACCTTGTACCTGTAAGAAGGCGGCAAAGTGTTGACTAGCGATGTCAATTTGCGCAAAACTTAGGGTAACCTCGCCCATACGAAAGGCCGTTTTTTCGCTGTATTGATGGAGTTTAGGTTGGAGTAAATCGAGGACGTTATGAATGGCGTCATCAATAGGCAGGTCATAATTTAGACCATAGCGGGCACAAACCTCACTAATAGAGGTAGTAGAAGTACTCATGATATTGCTTCCTTGCAATATAGTTGGGAATAAAAAGGGTTATAAAAACAATTAAAATAAAGCTTCGTTAACAGTAAAAAAGCCTTTTTATCCTATTCGCCACAGACTTATTTGTCAAAGCGATTAGAACAAAAAGGCTTAAGTTAGCCTGTGGTCACATCAGACCACAAGCCTTTGTAAAAAGCGGTTGATTACTTTTTACATCAAATATTTATTATGCAGCCGCCATTTCAGCAAACACTTCTGCAGCTGCTTTAATAGTGGCATCTAAATCTTCTGTGCTGTGTTTAGATGACATAAAGCCCACTTCATAAGCTGATGGTGCTAAGTAAATACCACGCTCTAGCATGCCATGGAAGAAAGTGTTGAACTTATCCATGTCACAAGCGGTTACTTCATCAAAGTTCTGAGGTACTTGGGTTTCTGAGTCTTTTACGAAGAACAGACCAAACATGCCCCCAAGCTTAGTAGAACGTAGCTCAATGCCTTGCTTCTCAGCTTCTGCTTGAATGCCGTCAACCAAGTAAGTCACTTTATCCGCCACACCCTCATAAAAGCCATCGACCGTTAAGTCTTCAAACATGGCGATACCCGCACGCATAGCCAGTGGGTTACCTGATAACGTACCCGCTTGATATACGCCGCCCATAGGTGCGATGCACTCCATGATTTCACGCTTACCACCGAAGGCACCTACTGGCAGACCTGCACCGATAATTTTACCAAAGCAAGTCAAGTCAGGCTTAATACCAAAATGACCTTGTGCGCCTCTTAGACCCACACGGAAACCGGTCATCACTTCATCAAAAATTAATACCGCACCGCCTTGAGTACACTGCTCACGTAAGGTGTTGTGGAATTCTTGAGTTGGAACAATCATGTTCATGTTACCCGCGATTGGCTCAACGATAACACAAGCAATCTCATCGCCCCATTTTTCAAAGCAGTCTTTTACCGCTTGCGGATCGTTGTATGGCAAAGTGATGGTGTGCTTAGCGAAGTCTGCAGGTACCCCTTGTGAGGTTGGTTCACCGATATCTAACATACCAGAGCCTGCTTTTACCAATAGGCTGTCTGAGTGACCATGGTAGCAGCCTTCAAACTTAACGATTTTGTCACGGCCAGTATAACCACGTGCTAAGCGAATGGCGCTCATCGTCGCTTCAGTACCTGAGCTGGTCATACGAATCATTTCAACGCTAGGTACGATATCGCAGATGGTATCGGCTACTGAGGTTTCAAAAGTCGTTGGTGTACCAAAGCTTAAGCCATCATCGGCCGCTGCTTTTACTGCATCAATAACTTTAGGATGGGCATGACCCAAAATCATAGGACCCCATGAGCCCACATAATCGATGTATTCCTTGTCTTCAGTATCATAGATTTTACTACCAGCAGCTTTGTGCATAAATACTGGAGTACCACCCACGCCAGCGAAGGCACGAACTGGTGAGTTAACACCACCTGGAATGTGTTTTTTGGCTTGTAAAAATAACTGTTCGTTCTTTGTGCTCATAATCATCACTCTTTATTTTATGGATAAAAAAACCTTATTATCTTTTTTGATTTTCAAGGTTGCGGTTCTAAAAAAATACAATCGGAACTTATGTTGACTATCTTAACAAAAAAAAGTGAGCTCTGATGAGCCCACTTTGTATCTTTGTTAATTTATAGCTTTGATTTGCTCTGTGAATTACCAGATTAACCAAAGCTATTTGTCGCTTATTCTAACGTTTTATTCAAGTTTGGGTTTTCAACCGGTTTAGGATTGCGCTTATAAGAGTCTATTCGATCTTGCTCATGTTCAAGCCAAACCGCATTGACAATCGCCAATAACACAGCAAACCCAAGCCCTAATATCCATGCAAAATACCACATAATTTTCTCCTAGATAAGTAGATGGCTTAGTACGAGGTGTGATCGTTTTCACGAATATAGGCCACAGTCACCTTACCACGCATCACGCTATAAGCCCAGCTGGTATAAAACACCACAATGGGAAGTAGCAACACTACGACGTACAACATCACCATTAAAGTGAAGTGACTTGAGACGCTGTCCCAAATAGTTAAGCTGGCATTTGGGAAACTTGATGAAGGAATAACGAACGGGAATAAAGAGATGCCCGCAGTCATAATCACACCAATGACGGCAAAACTTGAAGTAACAAAGGCTGTTAATGTCTTACCGGCTTTCAATAAGACAGCGGTTATCAATGGCATAATAATGCCTAAAGCTGGGAAAGCCCATGCCCAAGGATACTTATCGAAGTTTGACATCCAAGCACCCGGCTGTACTACCACCTCTTTAGTCAATGGATTGGCTACCGCAGCTGGATCAATTTGAGAGACTACTGCATAACCATCGATAGACTGAATCCAAACCCCTGCTGCCACAAATAGCACTACCATAGCCACAGCTGACACGATAGTATATTTCGTAGTACGCTCTTGAATACCATTCTCTGTGCGGTGAGCAAGGAAAGTTCCCCCTTGCATAATTAGCATAGTCGCACTGACCAGACCACAAAGAATAGAGAAGGGATTTAATAAATTCCAAAAACTACCGGTGTAAGTAGAGCGCATCATATTATCAAAGCTAAATGGTACGCCTAAGAATAGGTTACCAAATGCCACACCAAACACCACGGCTGGAATAAAGGAGCCGACGAACAAGCCCCAGTCCCAAGCATTACGCCATCTTTGGTCTTTAACCATACTGCGATACTTGAAGCCAACTGGACGGAAGAACAATGCCCAAAGCACCGCCATCATCGCCCAATAAAACCCACTAAAGGCTAACGCATAAACCATAGGCCAAGCGGCGAATAATGCACCACCTGCAGTAATAAACCAAACCTGGTTACCTTCCCAGTGTGGGCCAACTGTATTCACAATCACACGACGTTCATCATCGTTTTTACCAACGAAAGGCAACAGGGTACAGACCCCCATGTCATGCCCATCCATAATGGCAAAACCAATAAGTAGTGCCCCTACAAGAAGCCACCAGATTAATTTTAGGGTTTCATAATCAAATAACATCGTCGACCTCCTTATTGCTATGCACTGGCGTCACATCACGTGGGGTTTCGCCATCATAACGTCCGGTGCCTAAGCTGGCTGGACCTAGCTTGATATATTTCACCATCAGATAGACTTCAATGATTAACAGGATTGTGTAGAAGCCGACAAAACCTGCTAATGAGCCATAAACGTTGGCCACACTAAAGTTAGTTACTGATAAATGGGTAGGTAGAATACCGTAAATGGTCCAAGGTTGACGACCATACTCTGCCACAAACCAACCTAGCTCAATAGCAATCCAAGGCGCAGGCAACATGATTACCGCCCATTTTAATAGCCAAGTTTTTTCAGCGAAAGTACCCTTAACTGTGTACCACATACTGGTGGCAAATAATGCCAACATTAAAAAGCCTAAACCCACCATGCCGCGGAACGACCAGAACATAGGCGTTACTGAAGGAATGGTGTCATCTACCGCTTTTTGAATCATTTCTGGGGTGGCTTGTGTGACATCTTCAGTGTATTTTTTGAGCAATAGACCAAAGCCTAGATCTTCTTTTACTTCATCAAACTGACCTTTTAACGCCATGTCTTCTGGAGACTCACGCAGTTGCTCAAGTAAACTCACCGCCTCAATACCATTAATAATACGCTCGCGGTTGACCTCTTTTATATCATGAATACCTGGAATTTCTTTATCAAAAGAACGGGTACCGATGATCCCCATAGCGTAAGGAATTTGGATTTGCCAATCGTTTTTCTGCTCTTTTTCATTAATACCAGCAATTAGATTAAAGGAGGCCGGTGCAGGCTCGGTATGCCACATGGCTTCAATGGTTGCCATTTTAGTTTGCTGAGCAGCACCAATTGAGTACCCTGACTCATCGCCTAGTACAATAACACTTAAGATTGAGGCAATACCAAAAGCTGAAGCTACCTGAAAACTGCGTTTAGCAAAAGGCACATCACGTTTGCGTAACAGATATAAGGCAGAGATAGCAAGAACGAAAACAGAAGCGGTTACATAACCGGCAGACACAGTATGCACGAATTTATTTTGGGCATCTGGGTTAAATAAAATGGTCGCGAAGCTGTCCATTTCCATGCGCATGGTTTCGTAGTTAAACGAAGCCCCTACTGGGCTTTGCATCCAACCGTTGGCAATCAAAATCCATAAAGCTGAAAGGTTTGTACCTAGCGCCATTAACATGGTGACGATTAAATGCTGTGCGCGAGACAATCTGTCCCAACCAAAGAAGAATAGACCCACCATGGTGGATTCTAAGAAGAAAGCCATAAGGCCTTCGATAGCTAGTGGGGCACCAAAAATGTCGCCCACATAGTGTGAATAATAAGCCCAGTTAGTACCAAACTGGAACTCCATTGTAATCCCTGTGGTTACCCCTAGAGCGAAGTTAATACCAAATAGCTTACCCCAGTATTTGGTCATGTCCTTCCAGATTTGCTTACCTGTCGTGACATAGACGGACTCCATAATAACTAGAATCCAAACCATCCCCAGAGTTAATGGGACAAATAGAAAGTGGTAAAGCGCTGTCACCGCGAACTGCAAGCGGGATATATCAACTAGATGTTCAGTAATCATACTAAACCCCCTAAAAAGAAGGATTAATTCACACTGTTATTTGATTCGTATAACTTAAGGCCTCTTACTGCTCACATCCTTGCTTGCTGACCCTAACCCACTCACTCCCTTTACATCATTAAACCAACTGAGTGATCAATCCTGCACTACCGATAAGTTTCAACATCTATAAAGTACTTAGCCCTAATCTATAACGCACTTAACCTTATAAAATAGTTATGGCTATCAAATATTTAAGATGTCATTAAACAACTCTAAAAATCGACTACTTAAAACAATACCGCTTTTAAGCATTTACTCAGGCAAGTTAATTGCCTATATTATAATATATGATTTAATAAAATATTATAAATGTAATACGAAATGGGTATTCAAATAAATCCACTATTGATGTATGGGTTTATTTTTGCCTATATTACCTAAATATAAACATTTGTTCCAGATATCATTAAACTTTCTTTCACAGTTGTAGTCAATGTAACTCTCACCTACCTTAATTAATGTGTGTCTTTTACTGGCAACTTTATTAGTACGTTCGTTAGATACATTAACATACATTGGCTTTTCAAAGCAGTAAGCTTAGAATGACTAGTAAAGCATACTCTTATTACCCAACCTTTCTTTTAATTTTTGTATCTTATAACTTTCTCTTTTTTTCTAAGACAGAAACTACTATGGCCACCCTTTCAACTGCCGAAAAAAGCTTTTTAAAACAGCTGGTAAATACTGTGCGCCGCCCTTTAAATCTTGCGTGGCTACTAACGGTTATTAGCACCCTTCTGTTTGTAGGACAGGCTTGGCTACTCGCCAATATTTTTAGCCTATGGTTAACCAATTACTTTGATGAACTGCCTCTATCTACAGGAATTGATGCGTTTTGGTTTGGGGGGTTGCTGTTATGTTTTGTGCTACGCCCCCTACTAAATATGGGCAGAGAACTATTAAGCGCTCGCGCCAGCTTGCAAGTTCGGACCGAGTTAAGACAATCTTTATTAACCACCATGGCCAACTTAGGGCCAAACTTACGCCACTTTGGCAGTGACGGTAGTATTTCTAGTCAAATTATTGATCAAACAGATGCGTTAGATGGGTTTATTAGCCGCTTTAGCGTACAAAAGAAAGTTACCGTAACTACCCCTCTTATCTTGTTGGTCGCAGTAGCTTGGCAAAGTAAATTTGCAGCCGCCCTATTATTAATGACTGCACCCCTGGTACCAATATTTATGATTCTTATTGGCCATCTCACTGCCAAAAAAAGCGCGGCTCAGTTTGGGGCTTTATCTCAGCTAAGCGGTCGTTTTTTGGACTGGATTCGAGGTATGCCCACCCTTAAACGCTTGCAAGCTACCTCAATTGCTGAACAAGACCTAGCCATTAGCAGCGAAGATTACCGTCGCCGCACTATGGATGTGTTAAAGATTGCTTTTTTAAATGGCGCCGTGCTTGAGCTATTGGCCGCCTTGAGTATTGCTCTTGTCGCCGTCTACCTCGGCTTTGGCTTAATGGGAATCTTACCGTGGGATAAAGGCCATGTCCCTGTGGCCTATTTCGGGGCATTATTCATCTTGCTTTTGGCTCCTGAGTTTTATGTTCCACTACGTCAGCTAGGCGCCGATTATCACGCCAAAGCTGAAGCTGAAGGGGCCGTTCAAAGCTTATTACCTATTATTACAGCAGCTCAATCAGGCTCTCAGAGCACCGCAGATCCCTCACCAGCTACCCCCAGTACTTCAAGCGCTGTCGATTTATCACAAGCTTTTGGATTAGCCATCAACGAATTAACCATTCGCACTGCTATTACCGACCCAGTGAGCGATGATGACTCTGAGTCTTCTGGCTCAGATACCCAACCGACTTATCGTACCCGCTTGGCTCCAGTGAGCTTTGAGCTACAGCCGGCACAGCGTGTGGCTTTAGTAGGAGATAGTGGCAGCGGGAAATCCAGCCTACTACAGGCAATAATGGGATTTGTTGACTATCAAGGTAACATCGAAATTGCTACTATCAGTGGTCAAAACATCGATATCAAACAGGTACCGCAGCAACAGCTAAGACAACACATTGGCTATCTGGCTCAGCAAGTGGCACTAATGCCCTTAACCATCGCTCAGAACTTACGACTTGCTAACCCAAGTGCCAGTGATGAGCAGTTAATCGAAGTACTTGAAGAGGTGGAGCTGTGGCAACTGATTAAACGACTGCCACAAGGCCTAGACACCCAACTTGGTGATAGAGGTCAAGGGCTTTCTGGAGGACAGCAACAGCGCTTGGGTATTGCCCAATTACTGCTGAGAAAGGACAGTCTATGGTTATTGGATGAGCCCACAGAACACCTTGATCCCGACACTGCAGATAGAGTGCACCAATTGCTACAGCGCGTCAGTGAAGGGAAAACTGTGATTTGGATTACCCATTCCCACCAACAGCTTGGTTGGTTAGACAGTGTCATTAAGTTATCACTGCCCCCTGCAGTAACGGTAATGGGAGAAAGTCATGACTAAACATACTTTGCCTAACACCACCTCAAGCTCAAATCAGCAGCTGCCATCGACGGCTCATACCCCTGCCCCTGTGTTTCGCCTGCGTGATATGTTCAAGCCGTCTTTTGATTTGTGGGTGATTTCTTGGATTTTAGGACTGGTGACAGCCCTGTCTATGATTACCCTACTGATGATCTCAGGCTGGTTTATTACTGGTGCTGCTTTGGCTGGCATGATTGCGGTTGGCTCTCACAGCTTTAACTATATGCTGCCCGCGGGTATTATTCGAATGCTTGCAATGGCAAGAACTGCCGGTCGCTATGGTGAGCTGATGGTCTCGCATAATGCGGTCTTTGACCTATTAAAGACGCTACGTTTACGCTTTTTTAATCGCCTGGCCGCCCTACCGCTGGTTCAGCAGCGCAATACCTTACATGCCTCACAGTACATGCACCGCTTGGTCAGTGATATTGATAAGCTAGATGAATTTATTCTCAGGGTAATTTCACCTTGGCTGATTGCTAGTGTGTCTTTGTTATTGTTAGCTGGGTTCATTGGCTGGGCCCTGCCGCTAAGTGCCACCAGCAAGATGGTCATTTATCTTCTGTTATTGTCCGCTTTATTACTGCCTTTAATGGCCAGTTTAAAAGGCATTCAAAGTGCCAAGCGCTTATCTCAGGTGTCTGAGTCCAGACGTCAGAAACTACTAGCGCCACTTGCCATTATTACTCAGCTCCTACTTTGGCAACAATGGCAGGCTCAGACCAAAAGCTATATTGCTCAAGACGATAAACTGCAGGCCTTAGAGTGGAGTGCACAAAAACTTCGCTCCAGCTATATGCTGCTTATTCAGTGGTTCTTTTATGCTGCAGTACTGGTGGTCTTATTCTCGATTTATCAGTTGACTGATTCCTCTACATCTTTAGCCACTGGCGTAGATGTGCCGTTAGTGTTGGCGGTAACTTTGGGCCTACTGGGTATTCAAGAAATTATTGTGCCACTGGGCCAACACTATCTAGCTTTGGGTAATAGCATTTCTGCCAAAGACAGACTCAATGCGCTACTACAGCCTTCCGCCAACCAAGCACAGGCTAACAGTACTATCCCTACCGATGCTGAAACTGGTTTAGAATTACCGACAGGTCCTCTACACGCTAATCTCAATCATGTTTCTGCCAAGATTCCAGGGGCCTTAGTAGGAGCCAAGGAGGTCAGTGTTCGCATAGATTCTGGAATCCCTTTAATTATCAAAGGGCCTTCAGGCTGTGGCAAGTCCACTTTACTACAAGCCTTAGCTGGTGAGTTGCTGGTGCAATCTGGTGAGATAAAACTCAATGAGCAAGACTGGTTTGCTTATAATTGGCAGGATCAGCTTGGTTATCTTGGGCAACAACTGGATATTTTTGATCAGACATTGGCCGCTAACCTGCGTCTAGGTAAGCCAGAAGCTACGGAAGCAGAGCTACTGTCTGCTTTGGATAAAGTAGGTTTACTGACCTGGTTACAGGCTCAGCCACAAGGATTGCAGACCTCGTTAGGCGAATATGGGGCAGCCATCTCTGGGGGTCAGGCCAGACGTGTTGCTCTAGCTAGACTACTATTAAAGCCGCGCCGAGTTTTACTGCTTGATGAACCCTTCGCCGGACTTGATAACGAAACTCGTGAACGAGTTTGGGACAGTGTGCGCGAGCACCAAAAGCAAGGGCTGTTAGTCGTAGTCAGTCACCATGAATGGGATATGGGCCAGTGTGACGTGCTGACTTTAAAAGAAAACGTTTTTATTGATTAGATTTGATGTTAATGTAGTTTAGTTAACTTAACCATTAACTCGGAATTAAAACTTAAACCAACCCAACCATCTTTCTATCAAAAGGAATATATATCCCTCATGGATGACAAAAAAACACCCATAGAATCACCGGATCAATCTGAAGCAGCTGCTCCTACCATGCATACTTTTGAGGCGCTGCGTATTATCGAAAAGCTCAGCACAGGCATTAATCCGCTGTCCGATGAGCCATTAGCGCCCAAGAGCCTGTGCTTAAACCAGGACATTCAAAAGGCATTACAAGTGACTGTTCCTGCGCTTCAAGCCCGAATGAGATGGATTTAGAGGCAAGCACAGCTACCAGCCAATGCAGGTAAACCTTGGAAAACAGAGGAAGAAGAGAGTCTTAATACAGGATTTGATAATGGTGATAGTGTGGATATTCTAGCCGAGCGCCATCAACGTACCAAAGGTTCTATCACTTCTAGATTGGTTAAAATGGGCAAGATAAGCGCCTAGCTCATTAATAAAATAACTTCATTGATAAAATAACCATAAAAAAGGAGCAATCAATCGACTGCTCCTTTTTCTATTATAATCTCGACAGGTTAAATGGCTAAGTCTGATTTTTCACCCAGCTCATATAACGCTCCAGCTCGACCGACAATTAACGGATCTACATTACCCACCTGTTTTTTATCCTTACCATCATACGGCAGTTTATTAAGGACATAACGCATGGCGTTTAAACGGGCACGCTTTTTACAATCCGACTTAATCACAATCCAAGGTGACTCAGCAGTGTCTGTGTTATAGAACATGGCCTCTTTTGCCAAAGTGTATTCATCCCATTTATCTAGAGAAGCTAAGTCAATAGGTGATAATTTCCACTGCTTTAGAGGGTGTGCTTCACGCTGTGCAAAGCGGCGACGCTGCTCATCGCGGCTTACTGAGAACCAAAACTTAATTAACACAATACCTGAGTCAATTAAGTGTTTTTCAAACTCAGGGGTCTGGCGCATAAAGGTGGCATACTGCTCTTCTGTACAAAAACCCATTACCCGCTCAACGCCGGCACGGTTATACCAAGAGCGGTCAAATAGCACCATTTCACCTGCTGAAGGCAGATGTTGAATATAACGCTGGAAGTACCATTGCCCCATTTCACGATCAGTAGGCTTCTCTAGCGCGACCACTCGAGCACTACGAGGATTTAAGTGCTCCATAAAACGCTTAATAGAGCCACCCTTACCTGCCGCATCACGACCTTCAAAGATGATAACCACTTTTTGGTCGTTTTCTCGAACCCACTTTTGCAGTTTTAACAGCTCTACTTGCAGGTGGTATTTTTGTTTTTCATAAGTTTTGCGCGATAAGCGGTTTTTATAAGGGTAGCCCCCTTCTCGCCAGTTATCTGACAACTCATCGTCTTTTTTCAGACCGGTTTTAACGGTATTGGCTAAGGCATGCTTGGCAAATAAATCTTTTAGCTTCTCAAGATCATCAGGCGATGCATCATGAATCAGAGCTTGTAAGTGGTCAGATATGCCCTCGAAGTTACCTTCGTTTAAGTCTTTTAATAAAACCTGATCAATGACTTCTTTGGTTTTAATTCGTGAGCTATCCTTTCTCTTTTGAGTTTCGTACTTCTCAATCTTTTTATCATTGGTTACATAGTCATCACTAATCTTTTCAGACTTACTTTTTTTCTTTGACATACTCACTCCTCATTGTTAACTATCCAATCACAATTGGATAGATTTATTTAATTATTATAGCAAACAGTGAGTGGCTTATTTACCAAAAATTGCTACTTATAAATTGTTTTATGCCTTCCTTATTTAAACCCTTAAAATCTTTATGGGATAGCATTTCAAGAGTCCTAGAGCTAATCAAAACCATGGAATCTGCCCAGTTTTAGAGCTGTTATTGATTATTATTCCTGCTTATCATACTGCCAAGTTACCTTGCTAAAATCACTCGTTGCTGATTATCGCTATCCTAAGCGCAATTTACCCTCTATAATCAGAGGCGACATTAGGTTTGTTGTGCCAAATATCAGTCGCATGATGACCCCAAATCTCCCAATTTATTTATAGAATACTTTAGCAGTAATGTCCTAGCGGCCAAGAGAAAGCCTTTAGCCTTATTGCTGGTTTCGACCATCGAATACTAGGTGCCCAATATGAGTCGTATTGTTTTAACCACATCGTCTTCTGGGCTTGATGATATGGATATCCAACATAATGTCGAGCTCATTCGTTTACGAATTCACGTAAATGACGTTGAGTTCATTGATGGCAAAAATATCAATAGCGAACGCTTACAATATTTGATGAATGAAGTCAGCCACTCTCCTGTTCATACCTCACCCGCGCCTGCTCACGAAGTGGCCATGATGCTAAGCAACTTACAAAGCCGCGGAATAAAAGAAGTCTTTATTACCACCTTGTCCTCAAAAGTGAGTGAAAGCTATCAAATCATTAGTGAGGTAGCAAAAAGCTTTGCCGACAATATGGACATTTATGTTTATGACACCAAAGACTTAAATGCTTGTGAGGCCTTACTTGCTTTAGAAGCCGATTATTTTATGCAGCAAGGCTATGCCATGAGCGATATTGCATCACGTTTAGATGCTTTACGCCGCAGCCACCACATGCTATTTGCTGCAGATGACTTATCCTATTTGATTAAAAATAAAAAAATCTCTGGAGCCGCAGGCTTCTTTGCCAATCTATTTAGCATAAAGCCCGTACTTCAAGTCTCCAAAGAAGGTGAAGTAGTCCCAATTAGTAAGATTCGCAAAATCGACAAAGCCTTTGAGTATATGGTAAATCAGTTTGCCGAGGTATTGCCTCGTAAAGACTCTTTTGCCTATATACTAAGTGCAGGTAGACCGGATTTAGATAGCCGCTTTATTGAGATGCTTAAGCAAAGAACGGGCGTTGATAACATTGCTGTATTACCGGTATCGGCCATTTCATTGGCCAACCACGGGCCCAGTGGTTTGGGCCTGTGTGTTTTTGAAGGGGATGTGCCTCAGGCTGCTTCCATGTTTGCTAAATTCTAATGGCTTATTACTGATATGAAAAAACCTCGCAGTGTAATCGCTGCGAAGTTTTTTTTATCTAACCAGACTTACAATAAGACCAATTTATAACTTATTAATAACCAATCAATTAAGCTTTCTTTACCACAGAAGACTTTAACTTCATTTGACCAAAACCATCAATTTTACAATCGATATCATGGTCATCTGGTGCATCATGGATTAAGCGAATACTTTTCACTTTGGTACCCACTTTAAGTGGTGTAGAAGAGCCTTTCACTTTTAGGTCTCTGATAACAGTCACAGCATCACCGTCTTGTAATTCATTACCAACGGCGTCACGAATCACATTATCCTCTTCTGTAGCTACTGTTCCGTCTGCTTCAGCGGCTGTCCATTCATGAGCACACATCGGACATACTAACAAAGCACCATCTTCATAAGTTAAATCAGAGTCACAATTAGGGCAATTAGGTAAGCTCATTTTTTATCCTCATTTGAATCGTTGAATTAATATCGATTAGTATTGTAGCTTAAACCACAGTTTTTTGCTCGAACCAGTGATTGAAATCCTCTAGTCTCGCCAAAATAAAAGAATAGTAGCCATTTGCATACAGCTAATTACATAGCTTAATTGCTAAGTCTCTATGATAACTGGCAATATATGAGCTACCCTATTTCCTATTCATTACAACAACTTAATTAAAGCAACCAGTAAAGCAACTATAAAAGGATTCTAACTGTGAGTAACTTATCTTTTAAACAAATCACTTTGCAGGGTGATGATGCTGCAAAATTCTTGCAAAACCAAATTACTGTCGACGTAAAAAGATTAAGCTCAAATTATCTACCAGCAGCCATTGCTAATATTAAAGGGCGTATCGAATATGGTGTCTGGATAAGAAAGCAAGCGGAAGATCAGTTTGATATCGTTATTACCTCTGACTGCCTGCCAAGCCTTCAAGCTCACATAAAAAAATTCGGCGCTTTCTCTAAACTTACTACCTCTGAGCCTGTTGATATCTACCCTTGTATTTTAAGTTCAGAGACAGGTACTGAAGAGCCTACCTTTAGCCTGAGCGATGATGGCTGTGATATCAACCAATGGCAAGCTTTAAGTATAGCCACAGGTAATTACTGGATTGTAGAAGCCACGCAGAGCCAATTCCAACCGCAAGAGCTAAGACTACATCAACGTGGCGGCGTAGACTATGATAAAGGCTGCTACATAGGCCAAGAAGTTATCGCTCGTATCTACTTCAAAGCTTCTCCTAAAGCCTTCTTACACCGCGTCAAAGGCCAAGGCGGTGTGCCACAAGCGGGAGAAAGTATTGGTAAGATTCAGGTGGTCAATGCTATTGCTAACGAAGACAACACTGGCTTTGAGGCATTAGTCGTGGCCCGCCCACAGCATTTAGAAGACTCAGAGCTTGAGCTATTGGACTTACCGCCTGCGCTACAAGCTAGCGTGGCACGTGAAGCTTAATTGAAAGCTTAGGGCTTAAGTCCTCTGCTCTATCTTTAACCATAAAAAAAGCGATCCTAGGATCGCTTTTTTTATACCGTTTTTTAACACAGCTCCGTTTTTTTAAAACAGTATCGTATTTAGTGCATAAATAAAGGCGTTTATTGAGTAGCAGCGTTAGTGTGGTCTGCTCTTTTGCCCATTCTGCCTTTGAACTTAGCTTGTCTATCTTCTCTCATTTTTTGTAACTCAGCTTTTTGCTCATCGGTCAGAATTTGAGCCATGGCATGCTGAGACTGTACACGTTGAATAAATCTTTGCTTTGAGTGAGCTGCATGCTGTTCAGCTAAGTTGTTTAAAGCTGTAGTGTTCAAAGTTGGGCTGTTTATCAAAGCTTGGGTCTGAGCCTGCATTTTTTGCATTTGAGCTTGGTGCTGCTGGCGATTGGCCTGATGATTTTGTTTTTGTGCCTGTCTCAGGGCTTTCATTTGAGCTTTTTGCTCAGCTGTCAAATTAAGCTTCTCAAAGCCGCCACCACGCTTGCCCATATGCTGCCCTCCCTTATGATGCTGACCTTGCATATGCTGCATCTTAGTAGCTGGTGTGGCTTGAGACTCAGAAACCGCGCTGGCCTGAGTACAGCCCACCATAGCTAAGCTACCTGATAACGCCAATACTGAACCTAATACTAATTTTCTCATAATTCTCACCTCTAAAGTTGTTTTCAATTAAATGTCATTTATCGATTTTATATCACTGGAATAAAGCTGAAGATAAAGGTTACGGAACTGCACCCCAGCTCTTTTCTTGATAGGTTTATCATAGGGCAGTTCCGCGTAACTTAATTTGATGAAAGTTTAAGAAAGGTAACAATTGCAACAGTTGCCCGCTTCTATGCTTGCTTGTGCCAGCAACCCTAGTTATATTTCTACCTCTCATCACTTAAGATGACTTTTTGGACTTAATGGGCAAAAGTTCTACGCTTAAGGCATTAACCATTTATTTTTCAGGACTTGTTCATGACACATGTTTTATTAGGCGATGACGATACAGAGCTTTCCGAATTATTGACTGAATACCTCACTAACCATGGCATTCATTGTGACTCTGCTTATGATGGCGTGGAGGTTTTAGAAAAGATCAAAGCACACAACTATGACTTAATCGTGCTCGACATTATGATGCCCAAGATTGATGGGCTAAGTGTGTTACGTCAGCTGCCTACCTTGACCCAAACTCCAGTGATTATGCTGACAGCTAAGGGTGACGAGATTGATCGCATCATTGGTTTGGAGTTGGGGGCGGATGATTATATTGCCAAACCCTGTAACCCGCGTGAATTACTCGCTCGCATTAATGCCGTTATTAAACGCACTACAGCCCAAACCACCGAGTTTGCGCCCTTAAATCATGAGCGATTAGAGCTGGATCAGGTACACCGTATTTGCAAAGTTGATGGTGAGATTCTACAAGTGACAGGAACCGAGTTTGATTTACTGGTCGCCTTGCTACAACAACAAGGCAATGTGGCAAGCAAAGAATGGCTATCACAAACCGTATTGCAACGAGAGTTACAGCCTCTAGATCGAAGCTTAGATGTGCATGTTTCTCGGCTTAGAAAGAAGTTACAACCTTTCCATGAAGACCCCATTAAAGCCGTTCGCGGCAAAGGTTACCAGCTGGTCTTATAGAGTACTATTTTTATGAATAAAACAGCGGCAAAAAAAGCCTCTCAAAACAAATTTAACCAACCCTTTAACTTGTTCTGGCGGCTGTTTTTAAGCATGCTGACTATTTTACTGCTGACCTCAGCTTTGTCAGTGGGTATCGAGCGTTGGATGAATGCCAAAGAGCTCAACAATAAAATGCAGCTACAAGTGGCTCGCTTACTTATCGCCCGTCAAAATGCCACTGCTGCGTTAGCCAATGATGACCTACAAACCGTTAAGCATTTATATCGTGATAATCGATGGCTTATGTCACAGATGCGTATTGTGGATGACAAAGGAGAGCTGGTTCTTCCTAAATATAGACGTTTCCGCTCTGAGAGTAATCAAAGAAGCCATTATCGTCCCGCAACCCGCTCTGAGTTTCAACATGCTTCGCTGCCCTCTAATGACTTTAATTTACAGCAGCCTTCTCGCTCGCCACACCACGATTCAAGATTAGCACCCAGTTTTACGGATCAGCCTTGGGAACAAGTCAGTGCTGACATTAGCAATTATCCAGAATTAGAAGACACGACCGTGCTCTCTAACAGTGGTAAAACCTATATCGTACAGCTACAGCCTAGGCTGTCATTACGGGATCTTATGGCTCTACGTAAAGACCATACCTTAATTCGAGTATCCCTAATTTTGCTATTTAGCATCTTAGTTTGTTACTGGTTGAGCCGAGCGCTAACTAGGCGCATCCAGCGGGTGCAAGGAGCGGTCCATTTAATGAGTGAAGGTCGCTTTACTGCGGCAGAAGAGCTACAAAACTTAGGCAATGATGAGCTAGGTATGTTGGCAAAAGATGTGTCTAAGCTGTCTACTCGCTTGGCTAATAGTGAGTTGGCTCGTAAGCAGATGTTAAGTGACATCTCTCATGAGCTGCGCTCGCCTTTGGCTAGACTAGATGTCGCTACTGAGCTCACCCGAGACTTCGCCCCCGAAGCTGGGCATTATCTAGACCGTATTGAAAAAGAATCTGTGCGTATGAATGAGCTAATTGAACACATCATACAAATTCAATCGTTACAAATGCGCCAAAATACTTTAGATATTGAAGCCCACCAAAGTATTGATTTATATGACCTGCTTGATGAGATTAGGCAGGATGTCTGCTTTGAATTTCAAGACAAAGGCGTGAGCTGGCAGTGGCAACTTCTCCATGAGGGGGGACTTATTGGATCAAGAGGCTCTCTGCCTGCAGATAGCCACAAAATTATGGGAGATCCACAGCAGCTGCACAGCGCGTTTGAAAATATCCTGCGTAATGCCTTTACTCACACAGCGGCAGACTCAAGCGTCACAGTAAGTCTAGAAACCTTTACTCATCCGAAGCAAGAGCTTCCTTATCTAAAAGTGAAGGTTATTGATGCAGGCAGCGGCGTGGCAGAAGCTGACTTACAGCGTATTTTTCAGCCCTTTGTTAGGTTAAGTACTTCTAGAGAGCGCTTGAACCCAACTAGTAACAAGCCCAGCGACAATAATCCTCAGAGCTCTCGACCTCATAAAGCTGCTCAAAAAAAATACAATGGCTATGGTCTGGGACTGGCCATTGCTCATGCCATCATAATGGTGCATCAAGGCGAGCTTGTGGCTTACAATCGCCAGGACGGCATCTCTGGGTTAGTTATTGAAGCAAGTTTGCCAGCCCATCACACTTAAGAGGCTGTGTCTGTCTTGAGTATCTTAAGACTTTATCAAAGCCAGCATTTACTCAAAAAAACAAAGCCGCATAACTTTCGTTATGCGGCTTTCGCTGTGTGTCATCCTGACTATAATACCAACCACCCCATCCTAGAATAGTTAATACTAGCGAGCATCCTGCTCTTTTCTTACCCCCTGTCACTGTAATTCTTACAGTCCAGGTCATGTCTCCTTACTTCAATATGGCTCAATATCAACCTAGATATCTTGCTCATACCTGCTAACTTAATAGCTGCTTATCCTTACAACGGAAGTTATCGTTGTAACCAACCAAACCACTCAATCCTTTGAGTCATCATCCTTAATGCCGTATAGCTATAGTCTCAAATACAAAGGCTCTATGTAAGTCGCCAAAGCGTCATGTGATGTAAGCATATGCTTACAATATTCTTTATTATAGTCAGATTATGAATCTAAATCTAAAAACAACAAAGCCGCATAACTTGAATTATGCGGCTTTGTTGTTGTCATCCTGACAGTATATTATTGCCTACCCCATCCTAGAATAGATAACAATATGAGCATCCTGCTCTGGGTGTACTTATCACTCTAATCTAAACTTCACTTCCTATGAATACTTAACTAAGAGTGTGTGTCCTTACTATAGATCCTGACAGAAGAGCTTGGCCCTTTATCCTGATTCATCATCCTTGATGTAGTGAAGCTATGTTCTCAAATTAATGAAGCCAATGTAAGACTTAATAGCGTCAGGTCGTGTAAGCATATGCTTACAAATACTATTCTTCAGGCAGTCATCTCGGGTTAACGAACCTGATATTGACTTCCTCCCCTCCCTAAAGTGAGGGGATTCCCTCACTCTCCATAGCAGTATTGCTATTGGGTGGCGATTCCTCCAGCGAGACGGTCAAGCCCGACCGCAAGGATGTTCTTAGCGGCATTGATATCTCTATCATGCCATGTGCCACACTCAGCACAAAACCATCCTCTTATTCGCAAACCTGCTCTACCTTTCGGACTACTGGACATATCGCCACAGCACGAACAAGTTTGGGTAGTGTATTTCTCATTCACGATTTCAAAACGGCAACCTGCGTTCTCGCACTTGTATTTCAGTTGTCGTTTGAGTTCATACCAACCAGCATCATAGGTTGATTTTGCCAGTTTGGTTTTCTTGCCCGTGAATGAGCGTGATTTAACATCACCGACCACTATCAAAGCATTATCCTTGATTAATTGGGTGGTGAATTTATGAATTAAATCTAATCTTGAGTTTTTAATTTTGGCATGGATTGCTTTCACCCACTTTTTATTATTTGCTCGTTGAGCAACAGCGAGCTTTTTTGCCCATTTTTGTGTTTGTTTGGTGGTAAGTACGTCACCCATTGAGGTGGTAGCAGACTCTTTTAAGCCCAAATCAATACCAACACTACCTTTACCACTTACTTGTCTAGGAAAATCTTTGACGGTAATACAGGCATACCAACGATTACGGCTGTCTTGCACTATCTCAAGCGTGTTGATTTGATATAGACTTAGGTTGTAGCTATCAAACACATCTATAATGAGTTTCTGACCTTTAGAGAGCGATAGCTGTATGGTTGATTTCAGTGCTTTTTTGCCTGTTTGTCTTGTACTTAGATACTTAATAGCAGACTTTTTAAAGGGTATCCAGCCTAAACTTTTTCGCTTGGCATCGGGTCTGTTGGTTCGCCAATTTAGTTTAGCTTTTTTAAACTGCTTACGAGATTTGGCATGAGTTTCGTTTATGGCTTGCAAAGTTTGTGAGTGTAAACCTAAATACTCACCACTTCCTTTGGTATATTCATTAAGGTCGTAGGCTGAAAAGAATTTACCAGTCTTTTGTAGGTGTTTGTAACTTACGTCATTAACATAGTTCCACGCATAGTTAACACTCCCAGCTAGTTTGTTTAGCTGATTTGCGTGTTTGTCTTTAATGCGTAGCTTGAGTGTTTTCATAGGGTTAGTTTATACTGATATCACCTTTTATTCAATATTGGTCTAATCAATGGAAAACGACTTAAGACGTGGTAGACACGTTGTTTTTAATTTGCATGTACATTTGGTCTTTGTCGCTAAGTATCGACGAGCAGTTTTCACCAAACAAGTTCTTGATGACCTTGAGGCTATCTTTGATGATGTGTGCAAAAAATTTGAAGCCGAGCTTGTGGAGTTTGATGGCGAAGGTGACCATGTGCATTTGCTGGTGACTTATCTCCCTAAGGTGGCTATCTCAAGTTTGGTTAATAGTTTGAAAGGCGTTTCTAGTCGGCTTATTCGTAAAAAGCAATATCCATCTATCTCTAAGCAGTTATGGGACAGTGCGTTGTGGTCACCTAGTTACTTTGCAGGTAGCTGTGGCGGTGCTCCAATTGATATTATCCGCCAGTATATCGAACAGCAAAATACGCCACACTAAACAGCTTTCTTTGCGTAAGCATAACTACTTAAGTTTCCTTATATCCACCCCCTGAAGTGGGTGGTTTTACGGCAACGCTGGATAAACTGGTAGGTAGGATCCAGGAACGTTATGGCCATGCTAAAGACAAGGTTGAACAACAAGTGCGTGAGTGGCGCACCAAAAATGATATTTAGCCTGCTCATCTAGACTTTCAATAGTCTGACTTCCAAACACCTAACCCAAATAAGAAAGCCGCATAACTTTCGTTATGCGGCTTTTACTGTAGTCATCCTGACACCTTATCGTTTTCTACCCCATCCTAGAATAGTCAACCATAGCGAGCATCCTGCTCTAACTTACCTTTCCCTTTGATCTTAAATATCACATCCTGTCATACTAAAACAAAGAGTTTGTTTCCTTACTAACCCTATGACTCCGTATCAGCCTAGATACTGTTTAGCCAAAAAATTCGCTAAAAAGTTAATAGGTGGCTATTATTAAATTTAAAACTTTAAATTCTATTAACAGCCTATCTTCCTTAACCCGGTATTTTTATTTGCTTGTCTTGGGGCTTACAACCTAGGTTATAACCTTAAATCAATCAAACAAAGCACTCAATCCTTTGAGTCATCGTCCTTGATGCCGTGAAGTTATAATCGCAAATTGCACGTTGTGATGTAAGTCGCCAAAGCGTCATGTGATGTAAGCATATGCTTACAAGACTACCTTATTGGTGTATCCCTCCTTTTTTTGAACTTAAAAAAACCTTTACACCCCTTGAGGTATAAAGGTTTGAAAGCATAAGATATTATTAATCAATTAATAATATTTTGCTCTAAAAACTGTAGCTAAAGCTACTGAGAGTCTCTTAACTGCTGGAATTTTTGTAGTTTATTGGCCTCTAACATAATCTTAGCCGCTTCGATCACATAAGCCTCATCTTCAGGCAATTTAGGACGCTCATCGTTCTTTAAACGACTGCGCTCTTCAAACATAGACTCAACAGCAGCCTGATACTGTGTCCAATTATTATAAGGCTTCAAGCCAGTCGCTTTGCGGCGGGCATTCTCAGCATCTAGAGTTTTTTGCTCAATTTGCTTTTGACGAGCTCGGCGCTCATTGATATTTAGCTTAACCGCCTTTTTGTCGTCATCCATATTACGCACTTTATTTAAGGTATCTAAGTACACAAATTGTGGGTTGGTAGTTTGACGAATCTTAGATTGCTGGTTCAGCGTGGCTAAGGTTTTGCTGGTGAACTTGCCTTCTGGCTTATAAGGAGAGGTCTTGATGGTATCCCAAGCCATAGCGTTCTTCTGATCACGCTCACTAAACTCTGCGCCTTCATAGATGTTAATTAAAGGAATATCAGGAACAACCCCTTTATTTTGGGTACTGCCGCCAGTCACACGATAGAATTTACGCTGAGTTAAGGTGGCAGAGCCTAGCGCTAAGCTGTCTAGTTGAATCTGTGCAGAGCCTTTACCCGTAGTAGTACTACCCACCACTAGACCACGGCCATAATCTTGAATTGCTGCAGCAAAAATTTCAGAAGCTGAAGCTGAAGCCATATTGGTAATCACTACCATGTCTCCAGAATACAGCTGCTTACCACCGTCTTCATCTTGATAAACTTGAACGTTGCCACGGTTATCTCGTATCTGTACCAAAGGCCCTTCTTTAATAAATAGGCCAAGCATTTTCGCAACTTCATCCAGCGAACCACCTGGGTTGTTGCGTAGATCAACCACTAAGCCATCAATATTTTTCTCATTTAGCTTTTTAAGCTCATTTTGAGTATCGATACTAACACTACGATAGTTTTGGCCACTGCGGCGAGCCTGGTAGTTTAAGTAGAAACTTGGAATCTCTAGTACCCCAATACGCTTCTCTTTATTGCTGCCCTCAGGCTTAACAGTAATAACGCGGTGAGTAATCCCTGCATCCTCTTGTTCGATAACATCACGAGTCAATACAATGGTGCGAGCCGCAGCATCTGGAGTATTAGGCTGCTTCACTTTAACCGTAACGTCTGTGCCCCGTTTACCGCGAATTAATGCCACCACCTCGCGAGTTGACCAGCCGACCACATCTTGTAAATTCTCTCCGTCTTTGGCCACAGCCATGATTAAGTCATTGGGCTGAACTTTACCCGATTTAGCCGCAGGACCACCCTCTACTAGGGTTACGATTTGGGTGTAGTCTGGGTTTTTACGATAAGGGCGAATGGTTACCCCGATGCCTTCTAACTGCAGGTTAGACTGCACTTGCATTTCAACGGACTGCACAGGGGCATAATAGTTACTGTGAGGGTCATAGGTGAGCATGGCCGTGTTCAACACGGACTCCATAATTTCATCACTTTTAATACGCTCTAGCTGCTCTTGCTGACGATGTAAGCGGCTTAACAACACTTCTCTAGGGTTTCTATCTTCCCCTAAGATTAGGTCATTGCCCTTAGTTAACTCTGGGTGCTTGGCGTATAACTCATCACGAGCCTTGTCTTCTTCTTGACCCAAAGTTAAGTTAATAATTTGTAGGGTTAGCTGACGCTCCCAGTACTGTCGCTGCTCGTTAGCGGTAGCAAAGCGAGGTTCTTTTTCTCTGTCTAATATAACAGAGTCATTGCGGTTCAGATTAACCTCTTTATTCAAGAACTTATCTGCAAAATTGTAGTATTCATTCGAGCGTTGGATATAACGATTGAAGATATTTTGGGTAGCAGTTAAGTCCCCTTGCTTTAATCTATCAGCAAAAGTAGCGCCATATTTTTTGGTCAATTCATCAATATCGGACTGCAAAAATAAAGTGTGGTTTGGGTCCAAGCGATCAAAGTACATCTCTAATACTTCCCTGCCCATCGCTGAGTCAAACCGTTTATTAGAATAGTGAGCCCTATCTAATAAAGCAGCCACTTGTCGTGTAGTCAATTTTTGTTCGGGAGTGGCAACAAAAGCAGCCTTATCTGATGCCATTGCAGTGGTATAGCTCTGTGAAAAAACTATTCCTGCTACGCCAATAACGGCGGCACTTAACACCAGCTGTGTTGGTTGAAATCTCATAAATTATTCTCGCTCATTATTTTTTAGTATGGACATAGTGACCTGATATTAGCACAACAATCAGTCCTTGACTGTCTAAAACTGTATAAGCATTCTTACCTAGTTTTACATTTAGACTAAAACTATTTTAATGCCCTAGCGCCCAATTACTAACAACAAAGACTCAGGCAGACCGCTTAGGTCTTGGTATTCACTAAATTTACTGTAATAATACCTAATTCATTTTTTAGTGTAACAAATTCAAAGGGGAACCTTATGTACGGACCTTTAATGATTGATGTAGCCGGTACTGAGCTCACAAAAGAAGATCGCTTGGTATTAAGCCGTGCAGAGGTTGGCGGCATAATTTTATTTGCCCGTAACGTCGATACACCCGAACAAGTACGCCAGCTTTGTGATGACATTCATCAGGTAAAGCCTGAGATTATTATTGGAGTCGATCAAGAAGGTGGCCGTGTAGCTAGATTGCGCAAAGGATTTACGCCGCTACCAGCGATGGGTAGATTGGGTGACTTGTTTAATACAGAGCCATGCCGCGCCTTATCTCTTGCATACGACTGTGGTTATTTAATGGCCACTGAGGTTATGGCGGTGGGTATCGATATTAGCTTTGCACCTGTTCTGGATTTAAACGGGGTTAGCCAAGTGATTGGCGATAGAAGCTTCCATGCCAATGTTGAAGCCATTGTGGCTCTGTCTATGCAATTTATGCGAGGTATGAAAGCCGCAGGTATGGCCACCACGGGCAAACACTTCCCAGGTCATGGCTCAATTGCTCCCGACTCACACGTAGCAGATGCCATCGATGAGCGTAGCTTTGAGCAAATCAAGCAAACAGACTTACAGCCTTTCATTCAGTGTCAGCCTTGGCTAGATGCAGTCATGCCTGCTCATGTTATCTTTAATCAGGTGGATGATAAGCCTGCGGGTTTCTCTAAAATTTGGCTACAAGATATTGCCCGTGAGCAGCTAGGCTTTAATGGGGTGTTGTTCTCAGATGACCTATCTATGAAAGCAGCTCACACCGCCGGCGATATCGGTGCTCGGGTTACTGCAGCGGTCACAGCAGGCTGTGATATGGCTTTAGTCTGTAATGATCGTGAGGCAGCCCTGCAAGCCATCGAGACCGCCACTCACCTGCCAGCACCTAATCAACAGCGCCTACAAGCCATGCGCAGTCAGATACCGCAGTGGCAAGGTAATTTAGAAGATACCTGTGCTCAGTTCGATTATTGGGCAACTGCCAAGCAAAACGTGCTTCAAGCTTTTTTTGCCGAAGAGCAGACCGAAAAACAAGAAAAAGACCCTACCAACTACTGCTAGTTTATGGCTTTAATTAAAAACTGAGTCAAATAAATGCGAACGCAAAAAAGAGACCGCCCCTAAGGACGGTCTCTTTTTTACTTAAGAGCTCTAAGCCTTGAAAGGCTAAGTTTCACTTACTATTAACTAATAAGCAGTTTTTTAACCTCAATTACTGAGCTTCAGTTTCTGTAGTAACTTCCATACTATCTGCTTCTACAACGTTGGCTGTATCTTGAGTTACTTCAATTTCTTCAGTACCCATTGCAGTTTCGTCATATACAGTGAACTCAATACGACGGTTACGGAACTTACCATTGTCAGTTTCGTTAGTAGCGATAGGATCTGTTTCACCCATACCTTTGGTCATTAGTTTAGAAGCATCTGCACCTTTAGACACTAAGTAATCTTTTACAGCATCTGCACGGCGCTGTGACAAGTCTTTGTTATAAGCATCATCACCATCGCTATCAGTATGACCTAAGATCATTAGCTCCATTTCTGGAACATTTTTCATCACTTCTACTGCACGATCTAGTACTGCTTTGTTAGCTTCTGGGATATCCGACTTGTCTACTGCAAAGTTGATAACTTGTAAGCTTAAAGCACGTGCCACATCTCTAGGATCTGGGTTGTCACCTAGATTATTGATCGCTGCAGTTGAGTCAGCAATACTTTGCTCAATTTCAGCATCTAGATCTAGAGGACCTGCAGCAATAACGTTTAGATCAGGAGCGGCTGCTTTAATATCAGCTACCAGTTTATCAAGCTGTGCTTGGTCTCGCGCATCGATACGAACGTCGTTACCTTCAAAAATTACGTTAGCATTAGGCGTATCTTTAATTAGCGGTAAGATTGCGCCTAAGTGAGCTGCTGCTGGCATATCCGTAGCGAAGTTACTGTACACTTCGGCACGACAGTTGTCTGCATCAGCACCAAAAACGTCTTTAACGGCATTAGTCACTATATTACCTAGCTCATCATTACCTGCACTGATACGACAAGCATATAAGTCATTGCCTTCCCCTGTTGCTAGCGTTAATACAGCAGGATCAAGCTCTACATCGCCAGCACCCGCTGTTTCAACAGGCTGCTGTACGGTTTGTTCTGGAGAAGCTACTGGAGCTGGATCTTTTTGACAGCCCTTTAATAGCGCCCAAGCTAGAGCAGCTAGAATAATTAGACCAATGATAGGCAATAAAGCTTTTAAGAACCCGCCACCTTCTTTTTCTTCACGCTGTAAAGGAGCGTTACTGGTCGTATCTGAAATACGATGACCAGCCGTATTAGCATGGGCAGCAGTAGGAGTCGCCGCAGTACCGGTAGCTGCATTAGCATTTAGAGCATGAGCACCTGCAGCACCCGCACCTAGTAGGCCAGCTGGTAACACAGCAGTTGCCCAAGCTGGGATATGATCACGGAAAGAGCTTAGGTTATCGCGTAAGAACTGTGGAATGGGCGTGCCACCTGCCAGACTTTTAATTTCATTAAAGGCTAGCGGAGCAGCTGAAGCCAATAAGCCTTTAACTGAGATAACGTCAACATTGTTATGAGCAGCTAACTCATTAGCGATATTTGATTTTTGGGTTTCATCTGTCCATAAGCGATCGAATAAACCTAAATCTTCACGGTTTATCTCTTGTGTCCCTAGGCGATTAAACGTATCGTTGTCTGAAAGTTTAGCGGCAAACAAAGCATAAAACTGCTTTAATAAGCTTTCATTTTGAGGGTTATGATTGTCACCCAAAACAGCGGGCGTCACCGTACGAGCTAAATGACCAATAATATCCATTGTAAGATTCTCCTAAATAGTGAAAAAGTATGTCGGGTAAATTCAAGCTAAGAATACGCCCACCTTCACTAAACTTTAATTTTTTTAAATTAATTGTTTGAATAGCGACTAGGGTTTGGTACTTAAAGGCTTGATACAAGTAAGTCTTGAAACAAGTTAAGCTTTTTTATTTACCGAACTTGTTTACCACAATACCCCATCTTCTAAATAAGTACGTTATATTCAGGTAAATTCTCAGTTAAGGCTTGTTACAGAGTTATGAATTGCTCACAAACTGATAAAATATCTATGTAGAACTTATTCATATTAATAGTGTAAATATAAGCCTAGTCTTTGATCCATTTTTCCAGTAAGGAAGCACCTTGAACAGTTTATTAAGCAGTCATACCACGTTAATTATTATTATCACCGTCATCATTAGTCTTTTGGCCTGGCAAAAACAGGAGCTAATGAACAAACTTATCTTTTATCCTCCTGCGGTGAATAAAGGCGAATGGCATCGCTTTATCACCCACGGCTTCGTCCATGCTGACAGTACTCACCTGCTATTCAACATGTTTACCTTATACTTCTTCGGCCGAGCGGTAGAAAGGTTCTTTAATCAGTTTTTAGGGGGCTTTGGGTTTTTAGCTGTGTATTTAGGGGCGATTATCGTGGCCATGATTCCTAGCTACTTAAAGCACAAAAATGATCCTCGCTATCGTAGCTTGGGTGCCTCGGGTGGGGTGTCAGCGATATTGTTCTCGTTTATTTTAATGGCACCATGGAGCATGTTATATCTGTTTGCCATTGTCCCTATCCCAGCTATTGTGTTTGCTATCGCTTATGTGGCTTACAGCATTCATGCCAACAACAAAGGCAACTCTAATATCAATCACTTGGCCCATTTGTGGGGCGGTGGTTTTGGCGTGCTAGCGACTATTTTATTGTCTCCAAGCGTATTTCCTCACTTTTTATCAGCATTAATGAATCCCTCATTTTGATAATTCGTTTTAATAAAAACTGCGTTACTTGTGAGAATAAAAAAAGGAGTGCTTTAATAGCACTCCTTTTTTATTCTCACTAGACCTTTATTTTTTACGATAAGCCTCTTTTAGCCCCTCGATGATCAAATCTAGCATTTCTGAATTACCATCATGAGCTGCGCGGCGCATTAAAGAGGACGGAGCATGCGATAAGGTTTGTGTTAATCGCCGTGTCAGCTCTATCATCATATCCTCAGCACTGCTGTCTGTAGTCTTTAACTGATGCAGCATGTCTTGTAGCACTGCATTGGCTTTTTGTTGGCTGGTATTGCGATAGTCGTAAATATCCTGTCCGACTTTACGCACTTGGAAACGGCGCTCAATCTCAACCACCAGATGACTTACTAAAAGCTCGGCTTCAACCGCAGCTTGGCGGCGTTTTTCTAAGTTACCGGCAATAACGTGCTGAAGGTCATCGACAGAATACAAGTACACATCATCAAGCTTGCCCACATTTGAGTCGATGTCTCTAGGAACGGCCAGATCCACCATCAGCATCGGTTTATAACGGCGTTTTTTTAACGCTCGCTGCGTCATAGTCTTATCAATTAGCATGTCCATGCTACCGCTACAACTACTGACAATATCAGCTTGAGGCAATAAGCTATCTAGCTCGTTTAAGGAATGTACTTCAATCTGCAAACCTGGACGTTGTAATTCTTCAGCCAGTGCCTGAGCTCTTTGTGGCGTACGGTTACAAATAAGAATCTTTTTTACGCCAAGTGCAGAGATATGCTGAGCCACCAAGCGGTTCATTTCACCGGCTGCCACTAATAAAAAAGTCGCTTCTTGAGGCTTATCAAAAATTTGGGTCACTAACTTTGAGGCCGCATATCCCAATGAGATGGCTTGAGTCCCTACATCCGTCTCATTACGTACTCTTTTTGCTCCAGCAAATATTTGCTCAACTACCCAGTTTAGCTGATTGGTTAAGTAACCATATTCTTTGGCTTCTGCTACCGAGCGTTTGATTTGACCGAAAATCTGTGGCTCACCCAAGATCATAGAGTCTAGCCCTGCCGCCACTCTTAACAAGTGCGTTAACGCCTGACCATCTATATAGTCATACAAATAAGGACGTACTTCTTCGACGGGCAAATGCTTAAAATCTGCTAGCCAGTGGATGAGCTGTTCAGTAAGCTGGGTGGTAGTTACCGGCTCCATCGATTGTTTTTGTGCCTGAGTGGCTAAAGAATCTGTACTGGGAACCTGATCCATTAGCGCTTGAGTATTGGTCGCTAAAGCATAGATTTCGGTGCGGTTACAGGTCGATATGATAAGGCTGCCTGCCGTTAAAGACTGCAGTTGTGCTTGCGCCACCTGTATGTCGCCGCCCACAAATGCTAACCGTTCACGCAGAGCGACGGGGGCAGTTTTATGGTTCACACCGATGACTACGAGATTCATGTAAAATCTACCAACTAATTTGAAGTTAAACCGCTAATATTAAGTGCTTATCAGAAGCACAGCTATAAAAATGACTCACTACTGCTTATAGATAAGGGCTCACTAGCCTTTATCAAGAGTAAGCATCACTGTGCCCTGTAATCGACTGGGCTTACAGGGATATTTATAATAGAAGAAAGCATAACTGAAGATATAAACCAAGAATTATAGCATTGAATGCCAATACATTCACGAATGCTATACTATATAGCTTCAAAGACTCAGCTTATGAAGGCTGTGTCAACAAAGGCTGGCATTTGACAGCCGCTACAAATTGGCTTAGCTTATCGACTATGATAACCCCTACTCCACAATCCTCAGCCACACCGACGCCCACTGTTTATCTGGGTACCGGTGGTTATAGCGATACCGACATGCTGGGCACGCTATACCCGATTGGCACCAAAAAGACTGACTTTTTGGCCGAATACGCCAAACACTATGGCGCCGTTGAGATTAATAGCAGCTTCTATGCGCCACTGGGCCATAAAGCTTATGAGGGCATGCTTAGAAAGTCTGAAGGTAAAGTTAAGTTTGCCATCAAGCTACATCAAGACTTTAGCCATACCTTCAAGGCCACTCCCGAGCATGCGACTGCCTTTATAGAGGCTCTGAAGCCTTTGGTTGAAGCAGACTGCCTCGCTCCTTTACTGATTCAGTTCCCACACGGCTTCGATAGAACTCATGCCAATCGTCTATATTTGGCCAAACTTGCCAACTGGTTTAGTGACTATCCACTGGCCATAGAATTCCGACATGCCAGCTGGCACATCCCTCAAGTAGAGCACAGCTTTCAACAGTTTGGATTAATCTGGTGTAGTGTGGATTATCCGCAAGTGAGCGGCTTACCTAATTCTCGGCTGCTATTCACCCAAGGCAGTAGAAACGCCGATCAAGAAAATGCCCAAGCTAAAATCTTGAGCAAACAGAAGCGTATCGGCTATCTAAGAATGCATGGTAATAATCTAAACTGGTGGAATGCCCTATCAGCAAGTGAGCGGCATGATTACCGCTACACGCCACAAGAGATGCAAAAATGGGCTCAGGCTATTGCCAATCAGCGTCAGCACTTCGATGAGCTTTATGTATTCTTTCAAAACTCAACTAAGGCGCACGCTTATTACAATATCCAAATGCTACGTTCTGCTCTAGAGAACTTAGAGTTTCAGGTCTTATAAACCAGGCTCAAGTGTTATAAATCTTTTAAACCAACCAAACTAAAAAAAGGACACCCGAAGGTATCCTTTTTTTGCATTAAGTCAAAGACTTTAAAGCATTAGAGTTGAATCAATTATGCTTCAACACCAGCGTCTTGGCCTTTGTACTTAGCGTTTGCGTAGTCCCAGTTTACTAACTTGTCTAGGAAAGTGTCAACATAGTCAGGACGACGGTTACGGTAATCGATGTAGTAAGCGTGTTCCCAAACGTCACAAGTTAGAACCGCTACTTTACCGTGTGCTAGTGGAGTGTCAGCGTTCGCAGTTTTCATAATAGACAGTTTACCGCCTACAGAATCTGCTACTAACCAAGCCCAACCTGAACCGAACTGTGAAGTTGCTGCATTTTTGAACTCTTCACGGAACTTGTCGTACGAACCAAAATCTTCTTCGATTTTCGCTTTTAGGTCGCCAGTAGGAGCGCCGCCACCGTTTGGTGTCATGCAGTTCCAGTAGAAGGTGTGGTTCCAAACTTGAGCAGCTTGGTTGAACATACCTTGTTTGCTGTCATCTTTAGCAGTTGCAGTGATGATTTCTGCAAGGCCTTTGCCTTCTAGACCAGAACCAGGTAGCAATTCGTTAAGCTTAGTAACGTATGCATTGTGGTGCTTGTCATGGTGGAATTCTAGAGTTTCAGCACTGATATGTGGCTCAAGTGCGTCTTTTGCATAAGGAAGATCTGGTAGAGTAATGTTTGACATATTATTTTATCCTTTGGCTGTGTTAGCCTGGCTCTAACCTACTTTTTGTTTAAAGGGCTAGGATGTTAATGCTAAAGCGCATGTCACATCAGGCTAAGTGGCTTGTTGTTATTAAAAATCCTTAATTCGTAAGGCTCTCACTCATTTTTGCTTACATCAAAGATATCGATATAGGCAAACCTGATATATACACCCTTACCTATGCAAGCCCTCTAAATGTCGTTTATTCAGAGAGCTAAACTTGCATGGTCACAATCATACTCTTTACTGTTTTTTGACACAACTAAGCAGTTAGCTAGCTACAGTTAATACTACTTTTGTCTAGCTACAGTTAATACTACTTTTGTGAAGCCAGTATTAAATTGTCGAATAAAGATTATAATTGCTAATTCTTGCCACATAGTATAACAAAGCCAAGCCACCAACTCAGTTACTGAATGTTATGTCACGTAGTTAAATTTTTAATTATTATGATTAATAAACCCAATCATTAAGTTCAATACCACCAGTTTTCTAACAAAAGGACCCTTTATATGACTTCTCTTTTTAACTCAGACACGACCGCCAAGTGGGTGTTAGCCAGCAACAACAAAGGCAAATTAAATGAGTTTAAACGCTTATTTGAAGCCGCTAACCTCAATATCGATATTGTGCCTCAAGGTCAGTTAAACATTGAAGATGCCGTTGAAGATGGATTGAGCTTTATTGAGAACGCCATTATTAAAGCCCGTCACGCCAGTCGTATTAGCGGCCTACCCGCCATTGCCGATGACTCAGGTCTGTGTGTGCCTGCTTTGGGGAATGCTCCTGGTATTTATTCAGCACGTTATGCCGGCGAGCATGGTAATGATGCCAATAACAACGCCAAACTTATGGCTGACCTACAGCCTATTCGGGAACAAAACCAAAACACCCCTATTAAAGGCAACTTCGTCTGCGTTCTGGCCTTAGTCCGTCATGCTGATGATCCACTACCTATTATTGCTCAAGGTTTATGGCAAGGTGAGATACTCCCACAGCCCCAAGGTGAAAATGGCTTTGGCTATGACCCTCTATTTTGGGTTCCTGAGTTACAACTGACAGCTGCGGCCATGGATCCTGAACAAAAAAACGAAATCAGCCATCGTGGTCTTGCTATAAATAGCTTACAACAACAACTTAGCACTTTTTGACCTCCTCCCCTCGCTAAACCGAGGGGATTCCTACCGCTAGACGGTCAAGCCCGACCGCGAGGATGTTCTTAGCAGCATT
>ERZ808051.610-NODE-610-length-35358-cov-4.591763_pt1 | contig 35358 bp, 31 predicted proteins | sample MGYA00380199_ERZ808051 | MGnify/ENA primary metagenome ERZ808051 (study PRJEB31490, sample SAMN06133391) | mouse gut metagenome | isolation source: J11 | host: mice | place: China: Chengdu | collected 2015-05 ...
CCAGCTCCACCAGTCCGCCGCATCCGTCACAGCGTCCCCCGGGGCCGAAGTCGATTCCGTAGGAGCTGATGTGGATGCCCGTGAGCACCATCTCCCGGCAGCCTGCGTCCGCAAGTCCCCGGACCTCCTCCAGGACATCCTCCATCCTGCGGCTCCTGACCCTGCCCCTGGCATAGGGAATGGCGCAGTAGGAGCAGAACTGGTTGCAGCCGTCCTGAATCTTGATATAGGCCCTGGTATGCTCCGCCGTCTGCTTCAGCCGCATCCTCTCGTACTCGCAGGCCTGTCCCATGTCCAGAATCGTGGTCCCCTGCAGGGTCTTGTCCCCCCGGGGGCTCTCGCCGGCAGCCTGCCTGGTCTCCAGATACTTCTCCAAAATGGGCACAATATCCTTTTTCAGATTGTTGCCCACGGCAAGGTCGATGGCCGGGTCCTCCTCCACGGCTTTCAGTCCCGTCTGCACATAACAGCCCGCGGCCACCACCACGGCTTTCGGATTCAGCTGCCTGGCCCGGTGGAGCATCTGCCTGCTCTTGCGGTCCGCCACATTGGTCACCGTACAGGTGTTCACGATATAGATGTCCGCCGCTTCATCAAATGGCACAATGCGGTATCCGTTTTCCTGAAGCGTTTGCCGCATTACATCCATTTCATATGAATTTACCTTGCATCCAAGATTATACAATGCCACACTTTTCATGATTATTCTCCACTATTTTTGTATTGTTTTCGCCTTGACTTTTAGGCCTCCAGCCGTTAATATGTTGACTGGAAGGAAAAGACAGGAGGTAAGGAAGATGAAAACAGTACAAATATTTTTAAACTCAATCGACAAAGTAAAATCCTTTGTGAACGACATCTCCAAGTTCGATTATGATTTCGACCTGGTGTCCGGCAGATACGTGGTCGACGCGAAATCCATCATGGGCATCTTCAGCTTAGATCTGTCCAAGCCCATCGATCTGAACATTCACACAGAGGAAGGCGCAGACGAAGTACTGGAGTTCTTAAAGCCCTATATCGTACCATAGTGCAGTGACAGTACATAAGGAAAAGCCGTAAAAGGCCTCTTTGGGGAAAGCCCTGAGAGGCCTTTTGATATTGGTCCCCGGCGCCTGAGCACCCTCCCCTATTTCGTCTCCTCCACCACAATCAGTCCTTTCGTCTCCAGCGCGGTCCGCACCAGCGCTTCGATCTCCTCCCCCAGATTCTGCTCATGGCGGCGGATAATCTTAAGATTAGGCTTGGTCACGGGATGCTTGGCCACAAATATGGTACAGCAGTCCTCATAGGGCAGAATGGAGGTCTCAAAGGTCTCGATCCGATTCGCCACCTCCACGATCTCCAGCTTGTCGAAGCCGATCAGCGGCCGATACACCGGCAGCTCACACACCTCATTGGTGGCAACCAGGGACTGCATGGTCTGGGAGGCCACCTGTCCGATGCTTTCCCCCGTGATCAGCCCCAGGCATTCCGTTTCCTTTGCGATCTGCTCCGCAATCCGCATCATGTACCGGCGCATGATGATGGTGAGCTCCTCATGAGGGCATTTCTCATGGATATACAGCTGGATATCCGTGAAATTGATGATATGGAGCCAGATGGGCCCTGCATATCCGGCCACGATCCTGGCCAGATCCACCACTTTCTGTCTGGCCCTTTCGCTGGTGTAGGGGGGTGCATGAAAATAGACCGCGTCCAGCTTGACCCCGCGCTTGGCGATCATATACCCTGCCACAGGCGAGTCTATGCCCCCGGACAGAAGCAGCATGGCCTTGCCGCCCGTGCCCACTGGCATACCGCCGGGCCCGGGTATGATTTCCGAGTAAATGTATATCTTTTCACGGATTTCCACATTCAGCATGATCTGCGGACTGTGCACGTCCACGGACATCTCCGGATACGCATGCAGGATAGCCTCCCCCAGCTTGGCGTTGATCTCCATGGACTCCAGGGGATAATCCTTGCGGGCCCGTCTGGCGTTCACTTTGAAAGTCCTGTGCTTGTCCGGGTAGACCTGGTCCACATAGGCCGTCACCCGCTCACAGAGCTTCTCAAAGCCCTCGTCCTCCGCGAAGACCACAGGGCAGATTCCCGAAATGCCAAAGACTCTCTTAAGGCGTGCCACTGCGTCGTCAAAGTCGAACTCCCCCTGGGCCTGTACGAAAATGCGCCCCTGGGATTTGTGGATCACAAACTGTCCCTCGCATTTCTTCAGAGCATACTTCATCTGATGCACCAGCATGTCCTCAAAGAGATACCGGTTCCTCCCCTTTACGCCGATTTCAGCGTACTTTATCAAAAAAGCTGTAAACATACTCCGTCCCTTTCCAGCCGCATCTTGTCTGCGGTGATTCAGATTTTCTTAGGTTGGGCGCTTCCAGCCTAAGAAAATCCTCATTCCGTTCTCACTCAGCGTCTTCTTGTATATTTGCGCAGCATAGGAATCTTATTATACAATGCCCGCAGCGTATCGTCCAGTTCTTCCTGTGTGGTATAGACGGAAAAGCTGAAACGGATGGTTGACTCAAGCAGCGTCCTCTCAAGGCCCATGGCTTTCAGCGTAGCCGAGGGCTGAGGCTTTCTGGCCGCGCAGGCGCTTCCGGCGGACACATAGATCCCCTCCTCCTCCAGCGCGTGCAGTAGCACTTCGCTGCGGACGCCGCTCACCGAAACGCTGACGATATGGGGGGCAGTCCCCGCCCCGTCCGGCTCTTTCGGCAGCACCCCGTTGATCTTTACGCCCTCTATCCTCCTGACTCCGTCCATGAAATATTTCTTGCACTGGTACAGCCGCTTCACATCGTCCTCATAATGTATATGCAGAAGCTCCGCCGCCCTGGCAAATCCCGCTATTCCCGGCACATTATCCGTGCCGGAGCGAAAGTTCATCTGCTGGCCGCCGCCGTGGATAATGGGCTGAATCTTCACCTGGCTGCCGATGTAGAGCAGGCCCACGCCCTTGGGGCCGTGAATCTTGTGTCCGCTGGCGGACAGCAGGTCAATGCCCATCCGCTTCGGATAGATTTTCGCCTTTCCGAAGCCCTGCACCGCATCCACATGGAACAGGGTGTGGGGGTTCATGCGCTTCACCAGCGCCGCTGCCTCCGCCACGGGCTGCAGGGACCCGACCTCATTGTTCGTATGCATGACGGACACCAGGATCGTCTCCTGAGTCATAGCCCGGCTCAGCTCCTCCAGAGATATCTGCCCATAGGCATTCACAGGCAGGTAAGTCACCTCAAATCCCACGGATTCCAGATACCGCATGGTATTTAAGACAGCGGGGTGTTCAATCTGCGTGGTGATCAGATGTTTCCCCTGTCTGGCATTGGCCCGGGCACAGCCGATCAATGCCATATTGTCCGATTCGGTTCCTCCCGAGGTGAAAAAGATCTCCTTTTCGTTCACTTTGAAAATTCGGGCAAAAATTTCCTTGGCGTTTCTGATATATTGCTCTGCCTGTACCCCTTTCATATGGAGGCTGGACGGATTCCCGTAATCCTCGCACATGATCTTCGTCATCAGCTCCGCCACCTCCGGGAAGACTCTGGTGGTGGCGGAATTGTCCAGATATATTTCCATGACTGCTCCTTTATCAAACAGACACTCCCCGGCGCAGCGCCGGCTCTCATGGGGGCTGACAGCCGGAGAGTTCATCGACTTATATTATCATATGCCGGAACATCCCTCTCCGTCCCTGGCCCCTGCGTTCCAAACAGCATATTCCTCCGCCTCCGGGCCGGATCCGCCGCTTCCGGCCCGAACCCGCCGCTTCCCGGGCCACAGGCTTCCCGCGCCCGTGCAGGCCGGACCCGCCGCCATGCGCCGGCACCCGCGGCAGGCCGCAAGCGCCTCTAGACGCCGGCACCCACGGCAGGCCGCAAGCGCCTCTAGGACTCCAGCACCCACGGCAGGCCGCAAGCACCGCTAGGACTCCAGCAGGTACATGATCCAAGACAGCACCGCAAGTCCCGCCGTCTCCGTCCGCAGGATACGCTTTCCCAGGGTGACGGGCAGGATGCCGCTCTTCTCCGCAAGGGAAATCTCCTCCCCGGTAAAGCCTCCCTCCGGCCCTATGAACACGGCCACGCTCTCACCCGGCCGAATGCCCTCTAACAGCTCTTTGGTCCGGGTCATATCCCGGGCCAGCTCATAGGGGATCAGCGCCAGATCCATCTCGGATGCCGTTCTCACCGCCCGGGCAAAAGATGACACCTCCGTCACTTCCGGGATGAGGGCCCTTTTGCTCTGCTTGGCCGCCGCCTGGGCAATTCCCTGCCAGCGGTTCCTCTTGGCGGCAGCCTTTCTTTCGTCCAGCTTTACCACACAGCGGTCGGCGGCTACGGGTATCACCTGATGTACGCCCAGCTCCACCGCTTTCTGGATGATCAGCTCCATCTTGTCCGCCTTGGGAAGCCCCTGGAAGAGATAAATCTTTGCCGGAAGCTCCACGGCGTCCTCTTTGATAAAGCGCAGCTCGCACACAATCTCCGACTCCCCCAAAGAGAGGATGCCGCAGCGGTATTCCATGCCGTCCCTGCCGGTTCTGACCGCAATCTCCTCCCCCGGGCGCATGCGCAGGACATTTTTGATATGGTTTACATCCTCTCCCTCGATTATGACGCGCTTGTCAGGTATATTGATCCTTGTGGGATCCGTAAAAAACTGATACATCGCTCTCTCCTGTCTGACAGTCCGCCCCCCTTTGGGCCCGGGCAATGAAAGCGTCCTCTCATACTTCCGGGCATGCCCTCAGGCGGCCGGTACAAGTCTGGCCGTGACGCTGACCCATTCTCCCTGCCGGTTTACCTCCAGCACCTCAAGCCCCGCGGCCTTTACCGCCTCCACCACGGTCTCCTCCTTGTCGTCGATGATGCCGGAAGTGATATAGATACCGTTAGGCTTCAGCTGGTCTATGATCACAGGGGTCAGCGGTACCAGCACATCCGCCAGGATATTTGCTACCACGATATCATACTGCCCATAGCCCACCCGGTCCCGGACGGCCCTGTCCGTAATGATATTGCCGATCAACATCTCAAAGCGGGAGGTTTCAATGCCGTTGGCCCGGCAGTTCTCCGCCACCGCATCCGCCGCGCACTCATCCAGGTCGGTGCCCACCGCATGGCCCGCGCCGAACATCAGGGAGAGAATCGAGAGAATACCGCTGCCCGTGCCCACGTCCAGCAGCCTGGCGCCGGGCGTCATGTATTTGCGCAGCTGTCTGACGCACAGCTGGGTGGTCTCGTGCATCCCCGTGCCGAAAGCCGTACCCGGGTCTATGTGCAGCACCGTCCTCCCGCTGTCCTTTGCCTCCACTTCCTCCCAGGAGGGGATTACTAATATGTCGTCTATATAGAACTGATGAAAGTATTGTTTCCAATTGTTGATCCAGTCAATGTCCTCGGTCTCGTCCACCGCGACGCTGCCCTCACCGATGTCGCAAAACTGCCTCAGCTCCTCCAGTTCGCCGCGGATCTTCTCCAGAATGGTCCCCTCGTCCATGGCCTCCCCGCCCACCGTCAGACTGCCGTCCTCGCTCTCCTCCACGAAAAAGCTCAGATACGCCACGCCGTCGTCCTCCGGCTCGTCCGGCAGAATGTCCACGAACATCTGCTCTTTCTCCAGGGCGGTCAGCGGCACCTTGTCCTCAATCTGCGCTCCCTCCAGCCCGATCTCATAGAGCGCTCCGATAATGATGTCCTCCGCTTCCACGGTTGTCTTTACCTTAAATTTCTTCCACTTCATAGTCCTCTCCTGTTTCCTCTTCATACTCCCTGTCCGCGGGCCCACCGGACAGGCCCCCGCATCCGGAAGAATATCTGCCGTTCACGATTCCCAATACCAGAAAGAAAAACGGCGCGTTCAGCACCTGCTGAAAGCTGATCAGCCCATGGGCTCCGTACATGGCAATCGCCGTCAGTCCCACCCACAGCATATCCTCATCCCCGGAGAACTCCCCGGGGCTCTCCGTGCCGTCCCCGGCTCTCCTGCCTCTGCCCGGACTGCCTCCGAGCCTGCAGCCGCCCTGCCAGCACTGGTACAGCCCCGTGAGAAATATGGCCAGGTAGCTTATGGTGCCCAATATCCCCACATTGCACAGCTGGCTCAGGAATTCATTGTGCGCATTGGTAAAAACCGCCGTCTCCCAATGCTCCCCTTTCCATACGTCCGAGCCTGCCCCCAGTCTGTTGAAGACCGCCTCTGCATAGCAGTCCGGCCCTGCTCCCAGCAGCTTCTCCTTTCCGTCCGCCGCTTTGAAGCTCTCCAGGGCGATCCGCCACAGAAAACCTCTTCCGCTGCCGAAGCCGTCGTCAATCCCCCGCCCCGCAAAGACCAGCAGACCGGCTGCCATACAGACTGCCCCGCCGCCTAAAAATACCGCCTTCATAAGCCTGGCCTGCCTCTTTTGGAGCTTCCATCTCCCGCATAACGCACAGGCTCCCAGACAGACCCCGCCGGCAATCACCCACACATACCAGTCCACGGACTCGAATATATTTCCGTCCCGGACCACCGCCGCTTTCGCCCCCCGCAGCTTCATTCCAAGCTCCATGACGGGCATGCAGAGAAAGAAACCGGCCAGAACCGCATACAGCCGTCTCCGCACGCCGGGATTTCTCCGCCCCAGAACCAGACAGCAGACAACGCACACCATGAGGATCAGCCATCCCCCCTGGCTGCCCTGAATCCCAAGCAGCACAAAAGTTCCCACGGTTCCCACATACAGGAGCACCTTAAGCCAGATTCTCCGCGCCCGCAGAAAATGCACTGTCAAAAAGGCCAGAGCCACGCTGTAATAGCCGCAGAGCCAATTGATGTTTCCCAGGGTGGACAGCATATGGCTGTATTCCCAGTCGCCGGAATTCCAGTACACCAAAAGTCCCAGCGGGTCAATCCCCAGCCGGTGCAGCAGGCCGAACAAAGTTACGAAAACCAGCGCGGTCTCGCCCAGATACAAGGGCCAGCGCGCTCCGTCATACCGCCTGGAGACGAAGAAGTAGGTTCCCACCAACAGCAGCTGGGACACTGCGCCCATGAACCATCCCTCATACCCCGCCCAGGCCAGTTCTCCGTAATCGCTCAGATACGCAGACAGCAATGTAATAATTCCATAGGCCGCCACGGCCCGGTCCAAAGGGGTCGGCCTTCCCAGGCTCCCTCTCCCCAGGCTTCCTCTTCCCTTTTGGGCTGTCAGCCGTCCCACGGCCGCTCCCGTACACACAAAAATCTCTGCCGCCAGCCAAAGCCCCAGGCAGAGGAGAGACACATTTCGAAACAGCATGTATTTGGTATTGCCTAAGTTCCAATAGCCCTCCCCCACGTATAAGGGCAGGGCTACCAGCAGTGCGGTCATATACAGTTTGCACAAAAGTCCTAAAAACTCGTTATTCTCTCTCTTCATAGCTGTTTATCCGGCTGCCGCCTCCCGTCGCTTTGTGCAGCTCTTTCCACACTATGATATCCTGTCACAGCCTTTCTGTCAATGATCGTTTTCCCTGTGGTGGCCGCTTCCCTGTCCGGAGGGGTTTTCGTCTTGCCGGCCGCTCTCCTGTTCCGTCTCGCAGTGCTTCTCCTGCCCTGTTCCGGTTTCGTCCCCATGCTTTGTCCCCGAGCCGCTTCCGTGCTTCCCGCCGTGCTCATGCTCCCCAATCATATTGTGGAGCTGGGACATGCTCATGTTATGGCAGTCCTGCACGGTGAGAGAGGGATCATACTGGAGCAGAATCCGGTATACCTGGTATTTCCCCAGGGACATTCCGTTGGCGTGGGCCTCCCCCACCAGGCTCATGTCCGCCCTGACGCTGACTCCCCCATGCTCCCTGCAGCCATGGGAACGGGCAATGTCCGAGAGCAGCTGCGCCTCTTTGGGCGCGCTCTCTGAGGCCACCGTGAAAGTCAGCGCAGCGTCCCGGGTCAGATAAGGCCTCATCTCCTCGCTGTCCACGATCCGCTCAATGGCCTCCTCATAGCGCATTCCTTTCACCGAAATGCCCGCCGCGATTCTCTCGCCGTCCTCATTGTAAGCCCGGACGGCAATGACCCGGTCCAGCCGGTTCAGCTCCAGTTCCAGGGAGGGATTCACGTCGATGCTCACATAGGCAACGGGTATCCCCAGAAGCGCAAAGCTTCCTATGCATAAAAATGCCGTCAGCGCAGCGCAGGCCGCCCCCAGGGCCAGACGGAACGCGCCCCCGGACATATGCTTTGCCCTGCCGCGCCCTCCGACGCCCTGTGCGCTCCCGCGCAGCCTGGCCTCCCGCAGAAATTTCTTCGTGGACTCTTTCAGGCTCTCATCGGCTTTCACGCAGCCGAAAGCGTCTCTGACTCTATTTTCCAGCTCCATTACCGATCACCTCCCAGCGCTTCCCGCAGCATTGTACGTCCTCTGGCCAAAAGCGAATAGATCGTATTTTCCTTTTTGCCCAGCAGCTCTCCGATTTCCGCAGCAGTGTATCCCTCATAATAATGCAGATATATGACGTCTTTATACTTCGGCGGCAGAGCCCGGACGGCGTCCAATACCCGGTACTGCTCCGGGAGAGCGGATGCCGCCTCTCCCAGCTCCTCCAGCGGCACAGTACGGCGGCGGAAAAAGCTTTTCAGGTAGTCCCTGCAGGCGTTCAGCGTGACCTGAATAAGCCAGGCCTTTTCATGCTCCGGACTCTCAAAGCTTTTCGGATAAAGCAGATATTTTAAAAACACTGTCTGGAATACATCCTCCGTGTCCGGGGTATTTTTCAGATGACAGAGGCAAATCCGCCTTATCATATCCGAATATTGCTCCACCGCACGGTCTACCTCAAATTCACTGCGCACGAACTCACCGTCCCCTTTTTGCCTTTATCGCCCGGTCCAAATTCTCCCTCGCCTCCGAAAGTGCCTGTACATTGCAAAAAGGACTGCCGTACAATACGGCAATCCCTGCTGATTTTACTTAATGATGACCATGATGGCCGGAACCGTGATGCCCTCTCCCGCCGGATGTATGGCACCCTCCGCCATAATAGCCTCCATTATAGTATCCGGATGTCTGATTTCCGTAGCCGCCCCAGTTGTCGGCCTCTCCGTTATATGTCCCCGCTGCCGGTGCCTCGACCGCTGGCTGGACCGGCGGCTGTACTTCCTGCTCAACCGCAGGTTCACCGGCCTCCTGGCTCTGTGTCGCCGTGTTCCCGCCGCTCTGCTCCTGGGTCAGCGCGCCTGCGGGCTGGTTCCCTGTCGCGTCCTCTGCGCCGAACGGCTCGTACGTTGTGCCGCTCTCGTATACGCCGTGGCAGCTTGCCCATCTGTCATAGGTCCCCTGTATATCCACCCCCCAGAAGCCGCAGCCCTGTCCGCTGTTATGTCTGAGCCAATGGTACTCGCTGTCGCAGTATTCGCCGTTCCAGCATGCATTGCTGCCCTGGATCACCCGTCCCACGCACGACATATGGTGTCCGGCAGACACAGTCACCCCCGCTGACAGCATAAATGCAAGGGCAGTTCCGATTACAATACTTTTCTTCATTTCCGTTATACCTCCGTCCTCAAATAGCTTCATTTTCATGTATCTACTTATAATACGACAGAGCGAGAGAAAACCTTGCATTTATTTGTCAAAAATTTCTTTCCATGATTTCTTTTTCTTGCCGTGGGGCTCTTTGGTCTCCTCGCCGGGCTCGGAATCCGCCGAGGCATTCTTGGCCGCGTTCAGCGAATTCCCCGTAAGCTCGTCAAACTGGCGCAGCAGCTCCTTGGCTTCGGGTTTCAGCTTGTCAGGCACCTGCACCACCAATGTCACATAATGGTCCCCCCGTATGTCCTTATTCCGCCAGGAGGGCACGCCCTTGCCCCGCAGTCGTATCCTGGTATCCGTCTGGGTTCCGGCCTTTACGTCATAGATGACCTTGCCGTCCACAGTGTCAATGAAGATCTCGCCGCCCAGAGCCGCCACCGCAAAGGATACCGGCACCGTGGAGTAGATGTCAAAGTCCTGTCTCTGGAAAATGGGATGTCTTCCCACGATGACCTCGATCAGCACGTCCCCTCTGGGCCCGCCGTTGATGCCCGGCTCACCCAGCCCCGGCATGCGCGTGGACTGGCCGTTGTCGATACCTGCCGGGATATCCACGGAATACCGCTTTTTCATGGAAATATATCCGGTTCCCCGGCAGTCCGCGCATCTCTCCTTGATAATCTTGCCGCTGCCCTGGCAGTCCGGACAGGTCTGCACATTGCGGACCGTGCCGAAGAGAGACTGCTGTGTGAACACCACCTGTCCCTTGCCGCCGCATTTCGTACAGGTCTCAGGACTGGTGCCGGGCTTTGCACCGGAACCGTTACAGGTCTTACAAGTCTCTTTCACATTCAGTTCGATCTCTTTCTTGCAGCCGAACACAGCCTCCTCAAAGGTAATGCGGACACTGGTCCGCAGGTTCGCCCCTTTCATGGGGCCGTTGCTGCGGCCTCTGCTGCGGCCGCCCCCGAAGAGATCGCCGAAAATATCTCCAAAAATATCACCGAAGTCCGCTCCGCTGAAGTCAAAGCCTCCTGCTCCGCCCATGCCGCCCTCGAAGGCGGCATGCCCGAACTGATCGTACTGCCGCTTCTTGTCCGGGTCGCTCAGCACCGCGTAAGCTTCCGACGCCTCCTTGAATTTCTTCTCCGCCTCCGCATCACCGGGATTCATATCCGGATGATATTTCTTCGCCAGTACACGATATGCTTTCTTAATAGCAGCGTCATCCGCACCTTTATCCACGCCGAGGACTTCATAATAATCCCGCTTCTGCTCCGCCATACTCTACACCTCTCAGAAAATAAACACTTTCTTACCTTATCACATTTTAAAGTCCCGTTCAATCCCTGTCCCCAAATTCCGTCCGGGAAATTTAAAAGCTGTCTGTTTTTCTGCAACCGTTCAGACAGGGCAGCCAAAACCACACTGCAGAAAATCTAAGTCAGCAAACTGTCCCGCCGCCGACTTAGATTTCCCTCTTGCCCTGAATCTCTTTACTCTTTAAACCTCGCGGAAATCTCCGTCAATCACATCATCCTCCGGAGCGGAAGCGCTGCCCGCGCCTGCTGCGCCGCCCATATCCGGTCCTGCCGCGCCGCCCTGTGCCTGCTGCATGTTCTGGTACATCTGTGTAAACAGGCTCTGAGCGCTGTTCATCAGCTTCTCCTTTGCGGCTTTCAGCTCATCCACGTCGCTGTCGCTCATCTCCTGGTCCTTGGTTCTGTCGAGAACCGCCTTAACCGCATCCAGATCTGCCTGCACAGCGGACTTCTCGCTGTCGCTGATCTTGTCTCCCACCTCGGCCAGCGCTTTCTCGGTCTGGAACACGAAAGAGTCCGCATCGTTCCTGGCCTCCACGGCCTCCTTGCGCTTCTTGTCCTGGGCCTCGAACTCAGCCGCCTCTTTCACGGCTCTGTCGATCTCGTCGTCGGACATGTTGGAGCCTGCGGTGATGGTAATGTGCTGCTCCTTGCCGGTTCCCAGATCCTTGGCGGACACATTCACGATGCCGTTGGCATCTATATCAAACGTAACTTCGATCTGGGGCACGCCTCTTCTTGCGGGCGGGATTCCGTCCAGACGGAACTGTCCCAGAGACTTGTTGTCCCTTGCGAACTGTCTCTCGCCCTGTACTACATTGATGTCTACAGCAGTCTGGTTGTCGGCCGCCGTGGAGAAGATCTGGCTGTGCTTGGTAGGAATTGTGGTGTTTCTCTCAATGAGTCTGGTAGCCACGCCGCCCATGGTCTCAATGGACAGAGACAGAGGCGTTACGTCCAGCAGGAGAATATCGCCTGCGCCCGCGTCGCCTGCCAGCTTGCCGCCCTGTACGGAGGCGCCGATGGCAACGCACTCATCCGGATTCAGAGACTTGCTGGGCTCTCTGCCGGTAATCTGTCTCACCTTGTCCTGTACGGCCGGGATACGGGTGGAGCCGCCTACCAAAAGCACCTGGCCTAAGTCCGCATTGGTCAGACCCGCGTCTTTCATCGCGTTCTGTACGGGAATCGCCGTCTTGTCCACCAGATCCCTTGTCAGCTCGTCAAACTGGGCACGGCTCAAGTTCATGTCAAAATGCTTGGGCCCCTCTGCAGTGGCAGTGATGAAAGGCAGGTTGATATTGGTGGTCATGGCGCTGGAAAGCTCTTTCTTGGCTTTCTCAGCCGCTTCTTTCAGCCTCTGCATGGCCATCTTGTCGCCGGAGAGGTCTACACCCTCGGTTTTCTTGAACTCGGACAGCATCCACTGGATAACCTTATTGTCAAAGTCGTCGCCGCCCAGGTGGGTATCGCCGTTGGTGGCCAAAACTTCGATGACGCCGTCGCCGATCTCAATGATGGATACGTCAAAGGTACCGCCGCCCAGGTCGTATACCATGATCTTCTGCTCTTTCTCATTGTCAAGGCCGTAGGCCAGAGCGGCAGCCGTGGGCTCGTTGATGATACGCTTTACATCCAGACCCGCGATCTTGCCCGCGTCCTTGGTAGCCTGGCGCTGGGCGTCGTTGAAGTACGCGGGAACCGTGATAACCGCCTCGGTGACTTTCTCGCCCAGATAGCTCTCGGCGTCCGCTTTCAGCTTCTGCAGAATCATAGCGGAAATCTGCTGGGGCGAATATTTCTTGCCGTCAATGGAGCGCCCATTGTCGGTACCCATGTCTCTCTTGATGGAGGCAATGGTCTTCTCCGCGTTGGTGACTGCCTGACGCTTTGCGGGCTCACCCACCAGCCTCTCGCCGGTCTTTGTGAAAGCCACCACCGAGGGAGTCGTCCTGGCGCCCTCCGCATTGGCGATTACGGTGGGCTTACCGCCCTCCATCACAGCCACGCAGCTATTTGTAGTACCCAAGTCAATACCGATAATCTTACTCATCTTTATATCCTCCTGAATTTGTTCATCTATATCTGAAAATCATGAAACCCAAACACTTGCCCGGTCCAACCCGCTTCTTAAGCTTTGACCGCCACCATGGAATGCCGCACCACTCCGTCCCGGTAAGTATAGCCCTTTTGCAGCTCCTGAACCACCGTGCCGGACTCGTACTCTTCGCTTTCCACCTGCATCACCGCATTGTGGAGATTGGGATCGAATTCCTTTCCCACGGCCTCGATGGGCTTTACGCCGATATTCTCCAGTTCCGTCATCAGCTGCTTGTAGATCCGGTTCATACCGTCTACAAAGGGATCTTCCTTTTTATCCTCAGGCACGGTAGCCAGGCCTCTCTCGAAATTGTCCACCACCGGCAGCATTTTCTCGATCACGCTCTTTGCACCGGTCTCGAACATGGCGTGCTTCTCTTTTTCGGTGCGGTTGCGGAAATTTTCAAACTCTGCCAGCTGGCGCTTTACCTTATCCTCCAGCTGCTCGATCTGATCCTTGTATCCCTGGCTCTTCTTGTCCAGCTTCGCCTGCTTCTTTGCCGCGCGCCGCTCCGCCCAGGTCTTGGGATCCTCTCCCTCCGCCGCCTCATCCTCTTCCCCGTCCGGCTGTTCGCCCTCCGGCCGGGTGTCCTCCCCGCTTTCCGGCTGCTCTCCGGTCTCCGGTGCCTCAGCCGTCTCCTGTGCCCTGTCTTCCGTCTCGGGGGCTTCCTGACTCTCTTCTATCTCAACGTTCTTTTCCTGCTCTGCCATATTCCCGATCCTTAACCTCCATTCCTTTTATTTTATCGGCCCTTTTCTTCCGTGCCATACAGTTCGTCCAGCTGTGTCTGTATGGCCCTCAAAGTGCCTACAACCTTGTCATAATCCATTCTCTTGGGTCCTACGATGCCGATGGTGCCTTTCATGCCGCCGCCCAACTCGTAGGTGGCCGTGACTACGCTGCAATCTTTCATGCTCTGCAGCTGGGTCTCCGCACCGATGTACACCTGGATGCCCGTCTCCTCCCCCTCCGGATGCGCCTCCGCAAGGAGCTCGCCCAAAAGCTGCTTTTCCTCAAAGGTATTGATCAGCTCGCTGGCTTTCTGCTGGTCGGCCAGCTCCGGATACCGGAAGATATTGTTGGTGCCGCTGGTATAGATCTCCAGATCTTCCTCGGCCCGGATTGCCTCCGCCACCGCATCGATGACCTCGCTGACGATCGCGCTGTGGACCCCTGCCTGCTGCTTCATGGCTGCGATCATGGCCAGGTTGATCTCGTCAATGGACAGGCCGTTTAAATAAGTGTTCAGCAGAATGTTCAGCTTCAGCAGCGTCTCGTCGTCCAGTTCCTCCTGAACCGAAAGGATATTGTTCTTGATCACATTGCCCTCGATGACGATGACCGCCAGCAATTGCCCTGCGTCCACCCGGGAAAGCTGGATGAACTTCAGCTTGCTGCGCTTGGTCTGAGGCGCGGAGATCATGGTGGCATACTGGGTATTCCTGGCCAGCACTCTGGCCACCTGCTTTAGCAGCGTCTCCATCTTGTCCTGACGCTCCACCAGCATATCCCGCATCTCTACCACTTCCCGCTCTTTCTCCGCCATCATGGCGTCCACATAGAGGCGATACCCTTTGTCCGAGGGAATCCTGCCCGCCGAAGTATGGGGCTGGAAAATGTACCCCATCTCCTCCAGATCAGCCATCTCATTGCGGATGGTGGCAGAACTTAGATTCAGGTCGGTGTACTTGGAAATGGTTCTGCTGCCAACCGGCTCACCTGTCTCCAGATAGTTGCGGATGACTGCCTGCAGGATTTTCTTTTTTCTCTCATCCAGCTCCATCCAAGCTGCCTCCCTTTCACATTATTAGCACTCATTTAGGAGGAGTGCTAACATCTACTAACCATAAAATAGCACTTACCCTATCTATTGTCAACCGATTTCCCGAAAAATAATTCTAAAAAAATTCTAAATACAAAAACGGCGCCTGAACACCGCAGTGAATACGGGTTCAGATGCCGCTCTTTGGACAATCTGTTTTAATAGGCGTTCTTAGATATCGAAGCTTCCGCTCTCTCCGTTCATCACATAATACACCTTGTTCTCCTCAGGCTTCACATAGAGCTCCACGCTCTCCAGTTCGTCTGCCTTGTGCTTCAGGTCGTACTCCCATACATCCCTGGCGATCTTCATCAGATCCTCCTGTCCGTAGGATTTGCCGCCATACTGAATGTGCAGAATGCTCTCCACATTCTTCGCCTTGGCGGGCGCTTTCTTTGCCTTGGGAGCCGCTTTCTTGGTCTCTTTCTTTGCTTCCTCAGCCTTGATCTCCTGTGCCTTTACTGTCTTAGTAGTTTTGGCGGTTCTTGCTGCTGTCTTCTTCGCAGGGGCTTTCTTCGTCTCTGCCTCTTTGGGATCTGCTATCATTTCTGTCTTTATCTCTTCTGCCTTGGGTTCAATAGCTTCTACCTTTGCCGCTTCTACAGCGCTTGCCGCAGGTTTTGTGGATTTTCTTCCTGCCATGTTTGCTTACTTCCTTTCTCTTGTCTTCTTTACCATGTATCTATATGAACAGACTTAGGGCGCTCTCTGCCCTGCCCACCTTGCCTATTGTATTCCCTTTTCCGTAAATTGTCAACAATATCGTGCTATTTCCATGGGAATCGGCCTCTATTTCCGGCCTTTCAGCCATGGAAGCCTTACTTATATTCCTATAGAAAACAGCACTGTAATAGACTCCGGACAGACATTATGACTAAAGATACAGTATATTCAGCAGGTAATTCCGAAAAAAAGACGCATAACCGGGAATATAACGGCCGTTGATAGGGATATCGGTACAAAATTTCCCGGCGTCAGTAATCCGCCCATTCCGTAAAATAGGCGTCCAGCCATCTCATGCGCTCCTCCTGGTACTGTAATAATCCTGAAATATCCATATTTACCGGAAATTCTTGCCAGCGCTGGTTTTCCCTCACTACCGCACCTGTCTCCGCCAGGTATCTCTGATTTTCCTTTAACAGGCGCAGAATCTCTTCTGTCTTTAAAAAGCTTTCTCTATGCTGATGCCACCGCGCCAAAAACGCCGTCCCAATCTCCTCCGGATTTGCGAATTTCAGCCTGGGTAGTGTGGAATCCGCATAAATACAGCTGTAATCCTCCAGAAAACGAACCAGATTCGGACTTTCGCCGTAAAAGACATTTCCGAAAGTATAGTCCAAATCCCATGGAATCTGTTTCATGACATACTCGCCGTCCCTTGCCACCTCCGCGGCAAAGTACATATTTTTATAATGATTGTCGCTGGCGGATGTTACCATCAGGAACATGAACACATCGGATAAATTGGCTGTATTCACCGTAGCCAGCGCTTCCTCATAATCCAGATCGGGATTCAGATAAAACCGTTCGTTATAATCCTGCATAGGATGCCACACGGCCGCATAATCGGAAATCACACCGGGATGATTGATCCTGATCGCCGCCGCTGTGGGCGCGCTGTTGGCTACGGCGACGGTAAAATCGTTCTCTGTGGGGACTTTCCAGCCTACCACCTTATACAGTATGTCGTTTTTGTCCAGGTTCAGTTTCTCCGCATCCACAGGTTCCACCAGACAATATATCCCCAGATATTCCTCATTTATAATCAATTCCGCATACTCTAATCGCGGTCCGTCCTGTCTTAGATCTTTATCGGCCGCACTGAACGCCTGCCAGATTTGCGCTGCGGTCTTCTCCCGGATCCTGGTGTCGTCCGTATAGAGAGCGTTCAGCTTCCAGTTATTGTCCGAGCGCATGCCCAGCAGCGGAATATCCGCTTTTTTCCACTGATAATCATACAGCTTCAAAGCATATCCCTTTTTTTCGAGAGCACGGCTGGTGCCACCTTTGATACGGCAGGTCATATAGGATTGATGGATTTCATACCGGTCGCTCCCCACATCCGGATTAAAGATACGGACGACTCCCCGCTCATCAGTATCTTGTATCTGCCCCTTTGACTCTGTGTCAATGGAAATAACAGGCATTCCGGATACCACGAGCTTGTATTCAATATAAGATTCCCCGTTCACAAGCCATAGGGAAAAGGCATGCCCCTCTCTGATGGCATCCTGTTTCCTCTGCCAATAGACATCCCGTTCCCCATACAGAGAATACCCGTCGTCCGCTGCGGACAATTCTCCGGTCCAGTCCCGGGTATGAATGCTCTGGGGCAAAATAAATGTATTATTTTCTTCATCATAAGGCAGCGGGACTTCTTCAAAAAGGATTCCCGGGCCGCTCTCAGCCTCCCGAATCCCTTTTTCCGCCCATGCGCCCACGTTCTCCACCAATTCAAGCCCAAAGGGCTTGCTGCCGGCAAAAGTCTGCATCCCCACCGGGCCTGATCCTCCCAGCCATAAAACAGCAAGACCGATTATGCTCATCATGCATATCAGGAAAGCGCGTCTCTTTCTCACCGGATTCTCCTAACAAGTAACTTCGCCGTCATGGGAAAGCAGCGAAACCATACTTACATTTTCCATCTTCGCAATCTCTTTCACCAATGGCCGGCCGTCCTTTATCCGCAGCTCCACAATCATGTCCATTCCGCTTTTGGTGATATTATGGGACTTTATCCTATATCTTTTGGTATACTTTTGAACGGCTTCCACAACTATGATATCCATATCCGCATCCTCCGCATTTACCACCAGCAGCAGAGGCGCCTTTGCCTCCGGAATGATATCAAGCCCTAAGATCAGGACGGTTATGACAATCGAGACAATGACAGCTATTTCAAACAAACCTGCCCCGCAGATAATCCCCACTGCTATTGCCCAGAATAAAAAAACCAAATCCATCGGTTCTTTAATCGCCGAGCGGAAACGGACAATGGACAATGCTCCCACCATGCCAAGGGAAATAACGACGCTGCTTTGAATGGCCAGAATTATGGCCGCGGTGATCAAGGTCAATGCCACCAAAGAGATGTTGAAGCTTTTGGAATAAAACGCTCTGCGGGATATCACTCTGTAAACGCCAAAAATGTAAATCCCTATGCAGGCAGTGACCGCAAATACCAGTATTGTGGAAGTCGTGGAAATTTCACCCGATGTAAATCCCTCCAGAAAAGACTTCTTTAGAATATCCTGAAAACCCATGTTTACCCCCCTGACATTATATAGTATATTTTCTGCAGATATAATACTTGGAATATGCGGTTCTCTGCAGATTCAGATTCTGTAATGCTTGATAGATGTAGTCCGGCAGAAGCTCGTCGTACTTTACTTCCAGTACATGCCTGCCTGCAGGCATCACCGGACGGGTACAAATCTCCGGACGCATAAACTCCTTTACGTTTCCGGATGAAACAATATTCCGGTCAAAGGTAATACGCACATTTCCCACCGGATAGATATATGGCGTCCGTTCGTATGCGACGATTACCCTGGCGGAAAAATGCCCCATCCGGTATTTCACCAAAAAATCCGTCAACAGCGTTTTCTGTGCGGCATTCAGCTTCCTTTCCCCACTCTCCGCCATCGTTACGGAAAAGTCCCCATCCACCAGCGCTCTGCACATATCCCGCGTAAGGGGACAGGAGTTTTTACGGTTCATGCCGTGTTCCTTTCGCTTGCATTCCAGAGTAATGCGTTCCAGGCTGTTATTATATATCCGGATCCTGAACTTTTCCCGCGGCTGGGTTCCGTTTTCATTTTCAAAATAGCAGGAATTTCTTTCATCGTCAAAATACACGCTGCGTACCAGGTAAGCGTTCTCCGGGCCCGCATGAGCATCCGTCTTACAAATATGGCGGATTCTCTCTCCGATCTGGCGCAGCTCCTGCTCAGAACAAATGTATTTTATTTCATTCCGGTATTTTTCCATTTCATCTGCTTCCGCCTTTGTATCCTGTGTCCGATGTATCTTGTATGCCTCATTCAGTATACCCCCCCGGAGTACTCTGTCAATGTTTTTTACGGCAGGAAGTAAAAAAGGGGAAGCCAGTCCTCGTTTACCGGAACCGGCCTCACCCTTTTTCAAATCTCTTTTATTTCCTCTCTCTCCCGCGCTTTCTCAAGCTTCGCCGCGCCTCCGGCAGCCTTACGCCAGGAGCCCAAAATACACAAGCACCACAATCCCCAACACAATGCGGTACCACCCGAAGATCTTGAAATTGTGCTTCTTGATATATGCCATCAGGAAGCGGAGTACAAACAGGGATACAATGAAAGACACCCCGGTGCCCACTCCCAGCAGCGTCAGTTCCATGCCGGTAAACTCAAAGCCGAACTTTACCACCTTTAAGAGACTGGCGCCGAACATTACCGGAATGGCCAGGAAGAAAGTATACTCGGCCGCCACTGTCCTGGACACGCCGATGAGCAGCGCCCCTACGATGGTGGCGCCGGACCGGGATGTGCCGGGGAAGATGGCGGCTAACAGCTGGAACACGCCGATGAGGAACGCGGTCTGCCAGGTGATCTGGGAAAGCTTGCGTATAACAGGCTTCCTGCCCCTGTTCCAGTTCTCCACCAGGATAAACGCCACACCGAATACAATCAGCGCTATGGCCACGCTGGTGGGATTGTAGAACAGCTCGTCAAACACATCGTCGAACAGGATGCCGATGACTGCCGCCGGCACGCAGGACACCAGTATCTTGAACCACAGAACCCAGATATCTTTCTTAAAGTAAGACATCAGTCCGGTTCCGCCCTCCGTCTCCCGCTCTCTTCTGGTCAGGGCAAAGGGCCATATCTGCTTCCAGAACAGCACCACCACCGCCAGGATGGCCCCCAGCTGAATCACCACATCGAACATGCCGAAGAATTCCTCGCTTACGCCCACACCGTTCTCCAGGGGTTTAAAGGGCATCAGGCTCTCCACCAGGATCAGATGTCCCGTGCTGCTGATTGGCAGCCATTCCGTAATGCCCTCCACGATGCCATAGATGATTGCCTTAATGATTTCAATGAATTCAGCCATTTTCACTCTCCATTCCTTATGCAGATTTTACCTGTAAGTCTCTTCCACGAACCGCCTAAACGCCGCTAACGAACGCTCCACTTTTTCCGTGTCAATGCAGTAGGCCATGCGGAAATACCCGGGCGCGCCAAACGTGTCCCCGGGCACCAGCACCAGGTCGTATGCCAGGGCCTTGCGGCAGAATGCCTTGGCATCCTCCTCCAGGGCTTTGGGGAAGATATAGAAAGTCCCGCCGGGCTTCACGCAGGTAAAGCCCAGTTCCACAAGTTCCTTATACAGAATCTCCATGTTCGTCTCATAGACGCTTAAGTCCGCCGTCCGGTCCAGTACCTTTGCCACTGCCAGCTGAATGATGGAGGGCGGGCAGTTGTGCCCGATGCCTCTGGAGATCTGACCGCACATGTTGACCATGGTCCCGGCGTCCCCACACCTGGGATTCACTGCCACATAGCCGATTCTCTCTCCGGGAATGGACAGGGATTTGGAGAAAGAATAGCACATGATGGTATTGTCATAAAATGCGGACACGCAAGGGGCTTCCACGCCCTGGAACACAATCTCGCGGTAAGGTTCGTCCGATATCAGGTAGATCTCGTGTCCGTATTCCGCCGACTTTTGGCTCAGCAGGTCTGATAGCCTGTGCAGAGTCTCCCCGGAATACACCATGCCAGAGGGGTTGTTCGGCGTGTTGACCAGCACTGCCTTTACTTTCTTTGTCAGCATCTCCTCCAGCAGGTCGAAGCGGACCTGGAACCTTTCCGTATCCGGCGGCACCACCTTTAACACTGCCCCTGTGAGATTTACATAAGGACCGTACTCCGGAAAGTAGGGGGCAAATGTGAGAATCTCGTCCCCGGGCTGCGTCACCAGGCGGAACGCGTGGGCCAGCGCTCCTGCGGCGCCGGAAGCCATGAAGATATGTTCCTTTCGGTAGGGCAGGCCGAAGCGTCTCTCCAGAGAGGCCGCAACCGCTTCCCTGACGCTGGTGATGCCAAGGCTGGGGCTGTAGCCGTGGAGCTCGCCCGTTCCTTTCTCTTTCAGCATATGAATCATCTCGTCCGTAAATTCCTGGGGTACGGGAACGGATGGATTTCCCAGGCTGTAGTCAAACACATTCTCATATCCGATTTCCTGCCCCCTGGCCGTGGCGAACTCCGACAGTTCCCGGATGACAGACTTCCCCGACAGCATGTCTTTATATTTCTGAACCAGCATAGCATTGTCTTCCTTTCTCGGTTTGTTTTTCAAATTGTTTTCAGTTTGCGTTTCGGTTTGTTCCCCAGTCATATTTTACCACATTTCCGTTTCTTTACAAGCAAAAAACGCAGGTGCTTGCGCGACAACTGCGTTTTCACATATTCCTGTTTCTATCTCCCTGCTTCTATACTTCCATTCACGTATTTCTATTTACATATTTTCGTTTACATATAGCTGCACGCGGTTCTGAATGACTTTTGCCACATCCTCTGGTTTTTTCTGCCCGCTGTAATAGGCAGGAGCCTCCTCATTTACGATTTTGATAATATCATTGTCTTCTGCCGAGAAGTATGGCTTTGCGTCTTTTACCAGCGCCAGTACGGCATCGATTTCCTCCTGAGTCAGGGCATGGAATTCAATCGTCCAGCCGTCATCATAGATCCGGGCTCCGAAGCCTCTCCCTGCCTCCTCCCATTTGCGGTCCGCTTCCAGCCTGTATTCGCTCATGATATCCATGATTTTTTTCAGGGACGGAAGTCCGTTGAGCTGCCAGCGTATGCTGTTAACCAGTTCCTCCGGCTCCATCTGCTCTGCCTCTTTTGGGTCCAGGATGCTTTCTATAAATTTCCATGCCCCTTCCTTGTACTGTGAACCGGACGTGATTCCGAATGCATTTCCCGGGAAAAGCAGCGTCCCGCCGCTGCCGTCCGCAGTGGGGAAGCCGCAGACTACCGCCTCCCCGAACATCCCCTCATAGAATTGGAGGCTCCCCAAACCGTACAGATCCGCTATGGCGAACAGGACCTGTCCGTCATGGATTTTTCGGGGCAGGGAGTCCTCCTCCGGAATGGCTTCCAGGGAATCCGGAAAGCGGTCCGCGAACTCCAATACGGCCTGAAACTGTGCTGAGTCAAACCGGCATTCGCCCGTTTCCCAGTCGATAAAGGTGTCCTGGTTGAACATCATGAGATACTGCATCATCTCGGTCTTCGTGACCTCCCCCACAGGCAATGCCCCGGGACTGCGTTTTGCAATCGCAAGGAGCCCCTCCAGGGTCAGGCCAGCTTCTCCTGCCAAAAGCGATCTGTCTCCTGCCATGGTCCGCAGCGTGAAGCTCTCCGGAATCCCTACTAATACATCGTCAACTTCATATGTGTCCAGTATCCCCTCCACAAAGTCCTCAGGCGCAAAGACTTGGGACTGCTCCAGATAAGGACGCAGATCTTCAAAAACTCCCTGCCGTTTGAGGCTTTCCACATTGACCCCGGACAGATCAATGAGATCCATGGGTTCCTTTGTCAATATGGCATTATATAAGTCCGTCAGGGAATCATAACTTTTCAGTTCCAGATGATACTGTTCCTGGCTTCTGTTGAACCTCACGGCCAGGGCGGTGAGGCTGCTTCCTCCGTCCACGGCGGCAAGTACCATGTTCTTGCGCGGGACTACATCCTCTGCTTTTGTTTTGCGCAGGAGCACTATCCCCCTGTCATCATTCTCCCAGTCCTCCATTGTGGCATAATATCGTCCGTCCTCTAAGAGATTTAAACTCTCTACAAAGTATCCGTTGATATCGCTGTCCGCCCAAGCGAACAACTTTTCCGGCGCTTTCCCGGAGCTGCCGCTGCCGGCGTGGAAAACATAGCCATAGACATATGTTTCGTCATAGAGCAGGAGGTCATATTTTCCTGTCATTCCCGATGTGTCTTCCGGCTGCCCGGCCAGGCCTCCTGCTGCTTTCTCTGCCTGGCCGTCAGCAGTTCCGGGCGCTCCGGCCGGCAAATCGCCGTTTGGCACCGCGGAACTCCCTGCCTGGCTGCCGTAAGTTCCGTTTGGCCCGGTCAGGTCTTTTGTCTGGCCGGCCGAAGCCCCGTCTGTCCGCCTTACCCGGCACAGTCCTTTGATATTCGGGAAATCTTCAGCCGCCTCCGCAAGCCTTTTCCCCTCAAAGTCTATCTCCAGCATCGTGCAGTGATCCGGATTCTCCCCTTTGCCGATGCAGACATAAAGCCCGCCGTCCTCCCCCTCTGCCGTCCCTTTGACCCGGACAGTCTCCACAGTGTCAAAAGACAGCCTGCCCTGATAATCTCCCTCCTCTGCATACAGCCAAATCCCCGCTTCCCCGTCTTCGGCATATTCGCTGGTAAAGACATAAATCCGCCCCTGTCCGTCAACGGTCATATCTCCGACAAAACTCCCTCTCCCCATCTCCATAGCTGGCTCTGTTGTCCCTCACTGTAATGATCTCGGGCACATAAACCCATTCTTTCCCAGGTGCGGCGGTGCCGCTGACATTCGCACCGCTGACGCTTGATTCGTCATAGTCAGCGGGGACAGTTTCTTTCCGGCATGCCGTCAGGAACAGGGCCAGGCATATCGCAAAGAAACATAGGATGCTCCTATTCATCTTCTTTCCTTTTTTCATCTTTTTCATTCTCTCTTCTCTCACTCTGCGCTCCTCTTATCACTATTCATCCAGAATATTCCTCGCATAAGGCAGGTTTTCCCCCGCTTCCAGAATGCTCCCGTCCGCGGCATCAATCCTGCAGACGTAAGGGACTCCGCCTTTTGCAGGCTGCAGTACGATGATATATGCCACATCTGATTTATGGGCGTAGTCCGTTTTCGATATGTCCTCCAAATACACATAACTGTATTTCGTCCCTTTCGCCTGTACTCCCAGCTGGGATTTCATCCGGGCCGCCGCTATTGTCTCGGCCTCTTCTCTGCCGATGCCGCCCTCCTCTGCCACCCGGCGCTTTAGCTCCTCCTGCCTTGCCTGCTGTTCCCTGCACGCCTCCTGGCCTGCCGGAGTCCGGGCAAGGGCATAGTTCCTTACCTTGTTGAAATCAATCATCTGCAGCAGTTCCTCGTCCGTCATCTCCCGTTCAGGCAGATTGAAGTATCCTGTCTGGATGACATAGCATAAAATTCCCTCCGGCATCTCCTCCCCGCGCTCCACCAGACAAATCGTCCTCTCCGGGAATATGCCGTCGCCATAGGCTTGCAGGAGAGTTTTCCACCGGGCGTTCTCGCTGTCCGAAAACTCCCTGGAAAAGCTGTCCGCCTCCGCCTCTCGCTCGTATACTATGCGAACGATGTCTTTCAGCTCCGCCTCTGGAATCTTCTCCATCCGCGCTGCCACGAAGCTGCGGACGACCCCCTGTACCGGAATGCCCACGATTCCTGCTGTCAGCACAATGACCGCCGCTGCCGCCGCCTTTTTCATCCAGAAAGCCTTTTCTTTTCCGGGCAGGTTTTCTTTCTGATTTCTTTTCCATTTTCCCTTCTGCATTCTAATTCTGCCGCTCCCCACGGAACGCTCCTTTTCTATGAAACGTTTCGCTTCCATCCGGTCCTGAATGTTTTGGATGATCTGCTCCTGCATTTCCTCCGGCATGTGAATCTGTTCCATGGTTTCCTTTACCCTGATTCCGCTCATCCGCCATACCCTTTCTTTCATTTATACTAACGGCCGCCAGCATTTGCCATGGAATGCTCTTCTTCCATTGTCACCCGACTCCCCAGCGTCAGATGCTGTAAACCTATGGCAAACTTTACCGCTGTTCCTGACATTTTAGCCGGACTTCCATGTCAGCCGCATCTGTTCCCTGGCCCGGCACAGCCGCATCTTCACCGCGCCCTCCGAGATGCCAAGGATGTCCGCTATCTCCCGCACCTGGTATCCCTCCACATAATGCAGATATATGACAGTCTTCTGCTTCACGGGCAGCTCCAGAAGTTCCCGCAGCGTCTCCTTGTGCTCCGGCGCTGCGAGGCAGTCCTCCAGATCATCGATGCAGACCTTTGGGTGCCGGAGCCGGAAACGTATCATATCCCGGCAGATATTGGTGGCCACCCGGATCAGCCAGGCCTTTTCGTGCTCTTCCTCACGGAATTCGGGCTTCTTTTCCAGATACCGGCAGAAAGTGTCCTGGATGGCATCCTGGGCGTCCTGCTCATTGCAGAGCATGACAATGCATATTCTGTAGAGCATGTCGCTGTACTTCACGACCGCTTCCCTTATGTCCCTCTCAGCGTCCATTTATCTACCTCCCTGTCATATACACGCATGAAAAGGGGAAAAGGTAACATCCCCATTCTATCCTGGCGACAAAAAAACAGGATCGACTTTCGCTTTTGCAGCGGATAAGTCTGCCCTGTTTTTTCGTTTTTATAACCCCCATAGGCATGTCTTGCCACCTGGGGGAACAGCTTTTTTCACAGATGCCAGGTTCCCATGTCAGTCCTCTGCCCAGACAAGGGCGCATTTCACGGCGCGTTTCCAGCCCTTCAGCAGCTGCTCACGCCTCCCGTCTTCCATGGCAGGCTCAAACACCCTGCCCACCCGCCAGTTCTCCCGGATTTCCTCCCTGTCTCTCCAGTATCCCACTGCCAGGCCTGCCAGATAAGCGGCCCCAAGAGCTGTAGTCTCGATGCACTCAGGCCTGCGAACCGGCGTGTCCACAATATCCGCCTGGAACTGCATCAAAAAGTCATTGGCGCTGGCTCCGCCGTCCACTTTCAGGCCTTTCAGCCGGATGCCGCTGTCCTGCTCCATGGCGCGAAGCACATCCGCTGTCTGATAGGCAATGGATTCCAGCGCGGCCCGTATAAAATGCTCCTTGGTACAGCCCCTGGTCAGCCCCACCACAGTGCCTCTGGCATACTGATTCCAGTAAGGAGCTCCCAGTCCCGCAAAGGCAGGCACCAGATAGACGCCTGCGGTATCCTCCACGGCTTCACAGTATCGTTCTGACTGGGCGGCGTTTTTGATCATACGCATGCTGTCCCGCAGCCACTGAATCCCCGCCCCTGCCACAAACACGCTGCCCTCCAGCGCATACTCCGGCTCACTGCTGGTTCCGGCCGCAATGGTGGTGAGCAGCCCCGACCGGGAGGCGATTGCGTCCTTTCCTGTATTCATCAGCAAAAAGCAGCCTGTTCCATATGTATTCTTCACCTCGCCCCGCTCAAAGCAGCACTGGCCGAACAAAGCTGCCTGCTGGTCCCCTGCCGCGCCGGAAATGGGAATCTGTCCCCCCAGTACCGAGGCCTCCGTATGCCCGTAGATACAGCTGGAGGGCCGCACCTGGGGCAGGATTTGCTCCGGAATGCCGAATCGCTCCATGATCTCCCTGTCCCAGACCAGTTTGTGGATATCGAACAGCATGGTGCGGGAAGCATTGGTGTAATCCGTCACATGGACCGCGCCCTTGGTAAGGTTCCAGATAAGCCATGTGTCCACCGTGCCGAACAGCAATTCTCCTTTTTCTGCCTTTTCCCTGGCTCCGGGCACATTTTCCAGAATCCATGCTATCTTGGAGGCGCTGAAATAGGCATCCGGCACCAGCCCTGTCTTTTCCCGGATTTTTTGGTCAAAGCCGTCCTTTTTCAATGCCTCGATCATGTCCGAGGTCCGGCGGCACTGCCATACGATGGCATTATACACAGGCTCGCCGGTATTTTTGTCCCACAAAATCGTAGTCTCCCTCTGATTGGTGATGCCAATGGCTGCTATCTGCTCTGCGCCTGCGCCGGCCATGGCCATGCATTCCGTGGCCACGGACAGTTGGGAGGACCAGATTTCCTTTGGATTGTGCTCCACCCAGCCGGGCTTTGGGTAGATCTGCGTGAACTCTTTCTGGGACATGGAGCAGATGGCGCCTGCCCTGTCGAACAGGATGCACCTGGAACTTGTAGTGCCTTGATCTAAAGCCAGGATATACTTTTGCATATGCGCTTTCCTTTCTGCAATTGCCGAACGCTGCACTGTGAAACCGAAACTTGATAATAGAATCATCTCTTTGATTCTATTATAGTATTTTGATAATAGAATCATCTTTTTGATTCTATTATACACAAAAGCTGTCTTTTCTTCAACTGAAAAAGCCCACCGGAAAAGACATTCTTCTCCTGTAGGCTTAAAATGACCACAATGATCACAATCCATCAGCGGAAATGGTATTTGCCGCCTTTAGCTGCCTTAAAGGTACCTGCATTAAGAACGTGGGAGCTGCAGCCGTATCTTCTTCGCCAGCAGCTGTGGCAGAACCTCCCTGTAAATGGCGTAGTATTGGTCAAATGTAATTTCCTTGCCAAAAGTCAGCACTTCCATCTCCACTCCGAACAATTCCACCACAAAACTCATAGGAACCATGCCGTTTCTGAGATAAAACGCTTTTCTGCGCAGCCTTTTGTCCTTGTCCCCGTCTAAGTTCCCCTCGGCACTGCCGCCAAGCCCCAGCGTGCTCTCGATTTCCACTACGATTCTTTCTTCTCCATACCGCTTCCGCAACTCCTGCAGGGTTCGGCTCCCCACCCCGGTTCCCTGGCTGTCAGGGGCAATGGCAAGATAGTCCAGCAATGCCCGCCCTCCGGACAGCATCATAATGGCCAGTCCGCAGAAACGCCCTTTCCCATCCTCAATGGAAAGGACATCAAAAAATCCTTTTTTCCGCTTCTTCATGATGAACCCAAAGGGCTTCTTCTCCGACCTGGGAAAGGATGCCTCATACAGCCTCCTGACCTCTTCCAGCCGGTTTGCTTCCACCGCGTCTCTAAGCATAATCCTGCCTCCCAGCCAAATTGTGTTCTAACTCTTCTCCTGCGACCACAGTGTCATAGTATCTGCGGCATGTCTCTCCCGGCACCGGGTATTGCGTCTTTCCGGAGGATGGCTCCGTCACTTCGTCTGTGCCAGTTGCGCCGCACACATATCCCATGCAGGAAATCATGCCGTGGCTTCATGGTGAATCTGAAGCTCATACAGTTTTTTATAGATGCCGCCCTGTGCCAGCAGTTCCTGATGGGTGCCCTGTTCCCTGATCTTGCCCTTGTGCATGACCATGATACAGTCCGCATGCTGAATCGTGGACAGGCGATGGGCCACCATGATAGTGGTTCGTCCCCGCATCAGCTTTTCCAGAGCCTCCTGAATCAAAATCTCCGTCTCCGTATCGATATTGGCCGTGGCCTCGTCCATCACTAAAATGCTGGGTTTGTGCGCAAGTGTCCTTGCAAAGGACAAAAGCTGCCTCTCCCCTGCGGAAAAAGTAGAGCCCCTCTCTGTCACCGGCTCCTGATAGCCCTGGGGAAGCTTTTCGATGAAATGGGAAGCATTCACATATTCCGCCGCTTCCTTAATGTCCTGTGAAGTGATGTCCTCGTCATGCAGCCGGATATTGTATTCCACATTCCCCTCGAACACGAACACGTCCTGCTGCATCTGTCCGATGGCGCTGCGAAGCTGCTTCTTGGAAAGTTTCCTGATGTCCACTCCGTCAATGTAGATATTCCCTTTCTGAATATCGTAATACCGTCCGATCAGGTTCAAAATAGAGGATTTTCCTGCGCCGGTGGCGCCTACGAAGGACACCCTTTCGCCCGGCTCAATGACAAAGGACACGTCCCGCAGCACAAAATTCTCATTGTCATAGGCAAACCATACATGGGAGAATTCAATGCGGCCCTTGATTTCAGGCAGAACTATGGGATTCTCATCCTCTTTCACAAGGGGCTCCTCGCTCATGATGGTAAAGATCTTCTCCGCAGAGGCGATGGAGGACTGCAGGGTGGAGAACTGCTCTGCCAGCTCCTGAATCGGCTCAAAGAAAGACTGGATATACTGGGCAAAAATATACAGGGTGCCAATGGAAATCGTGCCGTTTAGCACATCCTTACTGCCCACTCCCAGCACAGTCATCAGCGCAAGGATACTGAGCATGAAAATCAGGGGCCGGAAAATGGCAAACACCATCATCTCCCGGTAAAATGCCCGGTAAAGCTTATAGTTCTTGTTATTGAACTCCTGGAATTTCCGCTTCTCCCTGCCGAAGATCTGGATGATGCGCATACCTGAGATATTCTCGGAGAGGAAAGTGTTGATGTCCGTAAGCCTTGTCCTGGAAATGCGGTAAGTCTCCCTGGCAATCTTGCGGAACACCACGGTCAGCACTGCCACTACGGGCAGCAGCAGGAACGAAATGAGGGACAGCCTCCAGTCCAGCATCAGCATCACTGCCGCAAGCCCGATGATCTTCACAATGTTGCGGAACAGCCGGACCAGAATGCCTGAATACATCTCGTCCAGAGCTTCCACATCATTGGTGACCCTGGTCACCAGCTTCCCCACCGGCGTCAGATCAAAATACCGGCTGCTCAGCGATTGGATATGGGCATACAATTCCTTTCGCACCGTGAGAATGATGCTCTGTCCGGTCTTCTGCAAAAGCCAGGTCTGCGTAATATTGAACACAAAGCTTAAGACCAGGACAATGCCGTATTTTATGGCCGTATCCACAATGACCCCATAGTCTCCCTGAGACTCAAAGAGGTCAATGGCGTCTCCGATCAGAATCGGCCGGTACAGATCAAACCCCGTCAGCGCCAGAACCAGCGCCAGGCAAATGGCTACCCAGCCTATATAGGGCTTCATATAAGACAAAAGGTGAAGCAGGGCATTCCCCTTATAATTCGCTTCTATCTTATCCTCTGTCAAAGCACTCATTTGAAATCCTCCTATTAAAATCGCTGCGCGATGGCTCTAAAGGGGTAAAGTCCCTTCGATGCGCTTTCATGAGAGAAAATTTCATTCGAAAATGCTCTCATGAAATTTCCTCTCGCGCATCTTCGCGACTTTACTTAAATCGCCGCGCGATGGCTCTAAAGGGGTAAAGTCCCTTCGATGCGCCTTCATGAGAGAAAATTTCATTCGAAAATGCTCTCATGAAATTTCCTCTCGCGCATCTTCGCGACTTTACTTAAATCCCTGCGCGATGGCTCTAAAGGGGTAAAGTCCCTTCGATGCTCCCTCTTGCGAGGAAATTTTATTCGGAAATGCACTCTTGAAATTAGGCTGCTTTTCCGTCTATAGGGAGGTCAATTCCCGCTCCAGCTGCTGCCTCTCATAAATATGGGCATAGAACCCATGAATCTCCAGAAGTTCCTCGTGGGTGCCATACTCTGTCAGCTCCCCCTCTGTCAGCACGGCAACGTGATCCGCTTTCTGTAAGGTAGAAATCCGATGCGCGACTACAATTGTAGTCTTCCCTTTCCGCAGTTCCATCAGATTTTCCAAGATCTGCTCCTCCGTGTCTGTGTCCACAGCAGACAGGGAATCGTCCAAGATCAAAACAGCAGCATCCATCAGCAGCGCCCTGGCAATAGAGCTTCTCTGCTTCTGCCCTCCTGACAGCGTGACGCCGCGCTCGCCCACCAGAGTCTTGTACTCGTCCGGGAACTCCACGATATTGTCATGGATACAGGCTGCCTGAGCCGCTTTCCGGATGCTGGCCCGCAACTCGGGATGGTCGCTTATCCGCTCCTCCAGCCCGAAAGCGATATTTTCCTCCAAAGTGTCAGAGAACAGGAAATTGTCCTGGGGCACATAAGCCATATCCCGATGCAGCACAGCCAAGGGGAAGTCTGTAATGGGCCTGCCATCCAAAAGCAATGCCCCATCCTCACAGTCATAGACCCTAAGCAGCAGATCCGCCAGGCTGGACTTCCCGCTGCCCGTCCGTCCCAGGATCCCCAGCATCTCTCCCTCTTTCACATGCAGGCTTACATTTTTCAGCACAGGCTCCTCTCCGTCCGGATAGGTAAAGGTCAAATTCTTTAAAGTGATGTCTCCTTTGATATGTATGTCCTGCCCCGCAAGGGATGCCGGAGCCTTGTCCACAATGTCCGGCTCCTCCCGGAAGATGGCTGCAATTCTCTGGAATGCCGCCGCTGCCTGGGAAAAGTTGTTGATACAGTCCCCGCAGGCGATCATGGGCCATACCAGCATGCCGATATAGGAATTGAACGCCACGAACTTCCCGATGGATATGCTGCCTGCCAGCACCAGCTTTCCGCCGAACAAAAGCGTCATCAAAAGGCTTATGCCGATGATGGCATCCAGCGCAGGGCCAAAGGCTGCCCGCAGCTTCACCACGTCAAGATTTCTATCCATACTGTTCCTGCTGGCCTTTTCAAAGGCCTTGAAGTCCTGCTCCTCCTGCACGAAAGCTTTCAGCACCCGCACGCCAGCCAGGCTTTCCTGTACCTTGTCCGACAGTTCCGAAAAAGCCTCCTGCCTTTTCGTCTGGCGCTTTTTGGCCTCGATTCCATAAAAATAGCAGCCGATGGCGATGAGAATCATGGGCACCAAAGCTAAGAGTGTCATCTTGAAATCCACATAGACCACCATTTTCACCAGAACCATGGCCGTCATCACCACTGCATCAAACACTGTCACCACCGCCATGCCCACTGCCATGCGGATGGCCTGCAGATCGTTGGTAAACCGCGCCATCAGATCCCCTGTCTTATGGCTGTTAAAATACCTGGCGGACAAAGTCTCCAGATGCCCGAACATGTCGTCCCTGAGCCGGTATTCGATGCCTCTGGCAGCACCAAAGATAAAATACCTCCATCCAAAGCGCCCTATGGCCATTACCGCCCCTGCGATGAACAGCTTCAGGATCAGTCCCATCACGCCCTCGTAGGCAAGCCTGCCTGCCGTAAGCCCGTCAATGATCTCCCCGGTATACTGAGGGACATAGAGATTGGCCAGATCCACAAGGGTCAGGACTATGACCCCTCCCAGATAATACCATTTATATTGCATCAGGTATGGAAGCAGAGAAAATTTCTTTTGTTTCATAATAAATTTACACCTTTCCCGTCGTGAAAAGAATCCCTTTTCTTGCCATTCTGACCTGTGTAACTTAGAAGTTCTTTACACGCTTGAATCCTTTAGAAAAAATGCTTTTGGCACTGCGGCAGATGAGCCGCAGATATCCATTTTAGCCCTAGCCCGCCCACAGCGTCAATAGCATGGAGAATTTATAATAGTAAACTTTTTATAAACTGACACAATTGTCAGGAAACTACTGTTCATTCCGCCATACGGTACAGGCTAAGCGAGTTCTCCCAGACAGCCCTCCGCACAGTTTCCTCCTCCACTTTCTTAACCTGCGCCACAGCCGCCGCCACAAAGGGCAGATACAGGGAACAGTTGCGCTTCCCCCGATAGGGCACCGGCGCCAGATAGGGACAGTCCGTCTCCAGCACGATTCTGTCCAGCGGAATGTACTCCACCGCCTCTCTCAGCTTCCTGGCATTTTGAAAAGTGGCAACGCCCCCAATGCCGAAAAAAAATCCCATATTCAGAAACGTCCTGGCCGTCTCTTTCGTATAGGAAAAACAATGCACCACGCCCCCGATGTCCGCTGCTTTTTCCGCCTCCATGATGTCAACCGTATCCTTTGCCGCGTCCCTGGAGTGGATGACTACGGGAAGTTTATATTCCTTTGCCAGATTCAGCTGGCGGGCAAACCATTTCTTCTGGATTTCCCGCGCTGGCCGGTCCCAGTAATAGTCCAGCCCGATCTCCCCCACTGCCACGCACTTCTCTTCCCTGCACATTCCCTTTAAGCTTTCCCAGTTCTCCTCGTCCAGCTGCCCTGTCTCATTGGGATGAATCCCTATTGCGCCGTATATGTATTCATATTTTTCCGTCAGTTCCAGGGTGCGTCTGCAGGAGGCCGGGCTGGCCCCCACGTTCACCACCCTGGCGATCCCCCTCCCCGGCAGGCTCTCCAGCAAAGACTCCCTGTCTTCATCGAATGCCTTATCGTCATAATGGGCATGTGTGTCAAAAATATCCGTCAGTTCTCCCATCCTGCCTCTCCTGCTTTCTTTCACGGCCTGGCGTTCACCGCCGGGGCCTGATAATAGACTTTTCCCATTTCCAGAATCCGAAACTTCCCATCCTCCAGGGCAAGGATGGAGGCAGCGCAGTTGGGCAGCCCTATCTCCCAGAATTTCGTTAGCGGAATAGAGCCCACAGCGCTCAACAGACATCTGTTGAAAGCGCCGTGGGCCACAATCAGGATCCGGCTGCAGCTCCCCTCCAGCGGGAGGATCCTCTCCTCCAGGAAAGCCTGCCCTCTGGCCTGTACCTCCTGAAAGGACTCTGCTCCCGTTGGGGGGCAAAAGCACTGGGGCCTGCAGAAGAAATCGTGCAGGGGATGGACCTCTTCCTGCTTGGGCTGGTCATAAGATCCGCCCTCGCAGCTGCCAAAGCTGATTTCCATCAGCCGCTCATCCGTCTCCAGAGGGATCCCCCGCCCTGCCAAAAGAATTTCCGCCGTCTCGTATGCCCTTTTCAGGGGAGAAGTGAACGCCCTGTCGAAAGGCATATTTTCCAAAGCTCTCGCCGTCTCCGCCGCCAGCGCCCTCCCTGATTCGTTCAGTGGGATATCGCTGCGCCCCTGCATTTTCCTTTCTTTATTCCACTCAGTCTCCCCGTGCCTGAAAAGATAAATCTCCACTTTCCACTCACCCTTCTCTGATCTGTACGCCCTCCACGCCTTTCTTAATGGCAAGGGCTATAAAGGCATCCCTGCCGCTTCTGGTCTGGAACGTGAATGCCTTGTCTCCGTTCTCCCAGAGCGGAGTGCCCTTATAATAGAACTTCGCCGAATGGGATTCGTAAGACACCCTGACTTTGCCGCTGCGCACGGAGCCGGAATCCGTCTCCGGTTCCACCCGCTCCAGCTTCTCCACTTCCACGATGACAGGCAGGCCTGTTCCGAAGAAAGCGCTCCAATAGCGGTCTCCCAGCCTTCCGCACAGGATGTTGTCTTTCTTGCGCTCTTGAAACGCCCATTCCTCTCCCGCTTTCAGGAAGTCCTCGGCAAACTCTTCCTGGGCGTCAGCGGAGGGCAGTGCTTTCCGGATATATTTTCCCATCCTCTTGAGTATCTTGCCGGGCTTTGACAGCTTTCTCTGCACCCAGAGGATAAACAGCCCTGTCAGTTCTCCCAGCAGCAGCCCCAAAGGCAGGTGGAACACCAGGATCTTCTGCACAGGTGTCTTGGCGAAAAAGCCGATGGCCACAAGCAATACCACCCAGATGGCCACTGACAGATACGCGGAACGGCGCGCCCTGCCCAAGCAATACCGGCACCATTCCTCCACCCAGCCTCTCTGCTCATACAGGAAGCGATCCATTGCATTTGCGCCCTCCCCGGGTGCGGCGTTCTTCTTCGCACTGCCTCCCGTGATAAGGGAAATCAGCGAACCGATGGCAATCAGGGCACTCAAAACCGCCGTAAAGATGCAGATCCAGATATGGGGCGTCTCCACGCCGTTTATGCTCCCGCTTACAACGCAGTACCATTCCGGCTGCTCCATCCCCCGCAAAAGCCTCTGGCACATATCCGCCATGACTTTGCCGTATTCGTCTCCGAAGTAAGCATCGTAATACCCCTCCGAATCCTGAAAGTCCATATACATTTCCAGGATCTCGCTCTCCTGCAGCGCGGCTACGGCCTTGTCGATGTCCGCCTGCTCCATGGGCTCTAATGACCCCTCCACCGGCGCCGGCGTCATGTCCTTTGTGGCCCGCAGATCTGCAGCCAGTCCCAGATTATACAGCAGGCTGGCATAGTCCCCATCGCTCTGTTCCGCCTCTACGATGCAGAAGAAAGCCTGCCTCTCCTCATCATATACCACATATCCGTATTCTTTCACCCTGTCCGGGTCTCCGGAATAGTACTCCTCCACATAGGAGGCCACCGGATATGCCACGTCTAAGGATATGTATTCCCCCTGGGCGCTGCCCAGATCGTCCTCCGGCCCCAGGGGCGCTGCCCCTCCCCGCAGCTTCAAAAACTGAGGTCCTGCCTGCATCCACATAACTGCCGCTATTGCCAGCGCGCATACCATCGTTATGATACTCCCTGCCTTTTTCATTTCTCTCTTCCTTTCATCTGGCATCTTAGAAAGCCATGTGAAATATTATACAAAAAAAGACGGCCAAATGCAAGAGCCGCGAAGCTTTCCGCGCACAAATTCAGCACAAATTCCGTGCAGAATCCACGCGCAAAACCAAAGACCCCGCTGCAGGCAATGGAGGATTTGTTCCTCGCGGCATTCGCAAAGCCAGCAGCCTTTATCGCTCATGAGCGCAATGCTGCCCCTGCGAAAAGTCGTCCTTGCAGACAGCTCCCTCTTTGGAACACTCTGCCCAAATCGTACCCCGCACTGTCTTTATCCTCAGTGCAAGCCTGTCTATATGGGCCGGAAGATGGGGCTTAGCGGCATACTCTGCAAAACCGGGTCTGACCGCTTTCAGCCCGGCCACCTCCTCGATCAGGAGGATCACCGGCGCGCTTCCCCAGGGATGGCAGAGGCTGGTGTTCCACTTCTGCTCCTTGCCCCAGGCCTCAAAGCAGGTGGTGGCTCCCTCCCGCAGCATGTTTCTCCAGGAATGGATGCCGTCCGAATACAGCAGCGCGTTCATCAGATCGTATGCCCCTGCCCGGGCCAG
>ERZ808051.611-NODE-611-length-35340-cov-4.233332_pt1 | contig 35340 bp, 27 predicted proteins | sample MGYA00380199_ERZ808051 | MGnify/ENA primary metagenome ERZ808051 (study PRJEB31490, sample SAMN06133391) | mouse gut metagenome | isolation source: J11 | host: mice | place: China: Chengdu | collected 2015-05 ...
GAGGCGGAACCAACTTCGGACGAGCTGCTGACCGACGCGGCAATCGCGCTGATTAAGCGGAACCAACCGGATTTTCTCTTTCTGTATATGGTGGAAACGGATAATAAGGGGCATCGTTTTGGCTGGATGTCAAAAGAATATCTGGAACAGATTTCACTTGCATTTGAAAATGTAAAACGAATTGTTGACCATGTTGACGGGGATTGCCATGTTATTGTGACAACCGACCACGGCGGTCATTCCTACACGCATGGAACCGATTCGCCGGAGGATATGACCATCCCAATGTTTTTCCTTGGAAAACGCTTTGTACCCGGTCAGGTACTTACAGAAGCAAGTATACTGGATATTGCCCCGACCGTTGCCGACCTGATGGATGTGGAGATTCCAAAGGACTGGCTGGGACAGTCAAGACTTCCAAAAAATATATAAAGCAACAGCCGGTAGCGGAGGAACCCATGCAGATTTCAAGCAGATTTACAATTGCTGTCCATATACTTATATGTATAGAAACATTCAAAAACGATTATAAAGTAACAAGCGATTTCCTCGCATCCAGCGTAAATGTTAATCCCGTGGTAGTAAGACGACTTCTGCAACAGTTAAAAAAAGCCGGGATTGTAAACGTAACGCGGGGAAGCGGAGGAACCGACCTGGAAAGACCCGCAGGCGAAATTACATTGCTTGACGTGTACAACGCCGTGGAGTGCGTGGAGGAAGGCGAACTGTTCCACTTTCATGAAAACCCGAACCCTCTCTGTCCAGTAGGAAAAAACATCCATGCCATCCTGGATACAAGGCTCACAAAGATTCAGGAAGCAATGGAGAGGGAAATGAAATCCGTAACCATTAAAGAAGTTATAGACGATACACAAAAACTGATAAACAACATATAGCGGATTAAGAGGAGCTGTTGCAAAATGGCATATGCAATCAATATATGGTATGGATATCTGAAACATCCAAACCATACATTGGGAAATTGCCAGGTTTTGCAACAGCTCCTTCAATATAATATACCTCCCGATAAACAAAATTATATCCCCGCGCCGCTATCGCAGCTTGCCAGATAAGGCTTGCACCCACCCGTATCTATAAAGGCTGTCTGGATTAATAAATTAAGTATTTTCACTAATTCTGATATATGCCTCTCAAAAATCTAAAATAAATCGGTTGGAACTATTGACATTACAACAAAACCATGGTATAAATATAGTTGTAACATCCATAGATACAACTAACAATACATAACTAAGATCGGAGGTAATTTAATTATGGCAAATTTCAGCAAAATCAATGTAGCATCGGATGCAAGAACAGAGCTTCATAGCGAGCTTTCCTTAACAGGGGCGGAAATAAGTATCAACAACCTTCCCGCCGGGGCATGTGTGCCGTTCATCCATGCTCACAAGCAAAACGAGGAGATTTACGCCATCCTCTCCGGAAAAGGGCGCGTGGTTATTGACGGGGAAGATGTAAGCCTTACAGAAGGTGACTGGATTCGTATCTCCCCCGCAGCAAAACGGCAGTTTTTTGCCTCGGAAGATAGTGCGATCCGATTTATCTGCATCCAGGTAAAGGAAAACTCACTGGAAGGCTTTACAATGGAGGATGCAATCGTATAGAAATCACGAAAATTCTTACCCCCAGGCAAAATCTAACTGACGGATAAAAACAAAACAGGTTGCTGCAAAATAGTTCATCTTGCGGTAACCTGTTTTTCACCTTTATTATCTTCAAAAAAATTTAAAAATATAAATTACAGAAATTCAACTTTCAATCGAATCCGGTTAATTTTTCTTTCTTCTGTTCAGCAATGATTCTGTATCGATTTTGTTCCCATTACTCAAAACATTCCGCCACCGGACTTTTCTCTTTCACAAATGCAATAAACTTCTCAAGCGGCGCAGTGCAGTCAAGCCATCTGCCGCCATCATAAACCTGCTTGCTGTTTACATCCTGCCAGCGTCCCTTTGGCAGGTAGACCTTGCGTTCTGTTAAACCCTGCTCCGTGATCGGTGCAAACAGGATATCCTCCCCAAAGAAATACTGGTCTTCCAGCTCATAACATACCGCATCCTCCGGATAGTCAAAGAACATCGGGCGCATCAGAGGCTTGCCCTCCTTCCTTGCAATCTCCATATAATGGAGAATATATGGCTTTAGCCTCTCCCTAAGTTCAACAAGCCCCTTCAATATCCCATATGCCTTATCTCCAAAACTCCAGAGTTCATTGTCCCCGCCGCTTCTCTCTTTCACACCCGGATGCCGCTCAGGCTGACCCGGTGTCCGCATCCTTGAACCGTGGAGCCTCATAACCGGGCAGAACACGCCAAACTGCGCCCAGCGCACAATCAATTCCTTAAAATAATCACTTGTGATGTCCCCGGAATGGAATCCTCCGATATCGCTGTTCCACCACGGAATCCCGCACATCGCCATTGAGAGCCCCGTCTTTACACTCATACGCAGGGCATCAAAATTGGACGCAATATCCCCGTTCCAGACAAGTGAACCAAATTTCTGGCTGCCAGGATACGCGGCGCGGGTCAGGAGAATTATCTCTTCCTCCCCCTCTTTTGCAAGCCCCTCGTAAAACATTTTGCTGTAATAATAAGGATAGAGCATTGCTGTTTGAGCCCCGTTCCCGGCATAAAACTTCAAGTTTGAGTACTGCTGCGGATGTACCTCCGGCTCCGCCTCATCCAGCCAGAAATTGTGGATTCCCTTATCATAATAATTCTTCTTTACTTTATCCCACACAAAAGGTCCTGTCTTTGGATTAGTGGCATCGATAAAGGTCTGCTGCCCGTAAAACTCAAATGTCCCGTACTGCCCGTTCTCGGTGCGCACAAGCATATTTTCGTCATCCATCGCATGATAATTTTCACTCGCCGGATTAATGGTCGGCCAGATGGACACGATGGGCTGAACTCCCATCTCCTTTAATTCCCTGCACATTGCCTCCGGATCCGGCCAATATTTAGGGTCAAACTTCCACTCCCCCTGCTCCGTCCAGTGAAAATAATCAATGACGATCGCCGCGAGCGGAATCCCGCGCCTCTTATACTCCCTAGCTGTTTCAAGAACCTCTTCCTGGCTCTCATAGCGCAGCTTACTCTGCCAGAACCCCGCCGCCCACTCCGGGAAGCGAGGGGCATATCCAGTGAGATCACAGTATTTTTTCAGCACCTGCGCCGGAGTTTCCCCGACATATATAAGGTAATCTGCCTGATATGCGCTGTCCGCCACCCACATGGTATGATTCTTTGTTGTTTCACAGCGCCCGGGTGCCGGGTTATTCCAGAAAAATCCGTATCCGAGCGAGGAGTAAAGCACCGGAACCGCCGATTTGGTATTATAATGCTGCAAATTACAGGTGCTGCCCTTGCGGTCAAAAATATCTTCCTGCTCCTGCCCAAGCCCATAAAAATGTTCTCCGGGATTTGCATCAAAAATCACTTTAATCTGATAGTGGTCGCCCTCCGTATGTACATTGCGCCCCGTGTAATCCCCCTCAAACTTTGTGTGGAGTATTTGTTTTCCATTCCGGTACCAGGTGAATACTCCGCCATACCACGGATTGCCCGCATCCACCTTTACGGATATCATTCCGTTCGTAAGTGTTGCGCAATGGCAATCCCCGGTGACAACGCCCTCCGATTCTTCAACAGGTGCAATAAGCGTCCAGTTCTCGTCGGATAACTTGCTGTTTTTTGTGGAGCGGCAGCGAATACAGTCCTTTCCGTATGCCTCAACCACGGTCAGTTCATCCCGCCTTTGAAAGATGATTTTTTCTTTTTCAAGTGTTAAAAATCCCATAGTTTAATACCTCCGTTTTTCCAAAGCAGATGCCGTCAATCCGCTTTGCTGCTTATCCATACCCTTATCACAGCCACACCAGTTAAGATTATATCTTTAAATAAAGCAGCCTGGTATGAATCATTTAGTTTATATGGAAATTATACCAATATTCTTTCCGGAAATCTTGCATTATTGTATGGGATACTTGCACTATTCTGCTTTTTGTTGTATACTTATCAAACGAACAGGAGGTTTCCCATGTCTGAAAACAAAAAAATATACCGTGAATTGCCCATAGAGAATATTGTCCACCGCACCGCCTCCCGCCCGTTCTCCCTCTACCGCACTGTGGTGGGAAAGGGAGAGTCCTGCGCTCTTTATCCGCACTGCCACCCCGAAGCCGAAATCTTTTATCTGGAACAAGGTGCAGTGGAATTTCAGGTGGAAAACCGTTCTTTTTTTCTTCAGGCGGGGGAGGGAATCTTTATCCCGCCGAGCCAGATTCACACTGCGGTCAACAAAACGGATGAAACACTTTCCTGCTGCCATCGCGCTGTGGTGTTTGACACCAGTATGCTAGAACAAAATCTGCCGCCATACTGCCAGATATATTTTGCACCACTTAAACTTTGGCGCATTGACTGCGTTTATCCCATCACTCTTAACAACGCAGAAAATTCCAGGCTTTTAGCACTGATGCCTTCCATTTTCTCCCTCCAGAAACCCTCACTTGAGCAATACGAACTTTCCCTGATCGGAACTTTATTTCTATGCTGGCAGGAATTATACAATATCTGCTTTTCAAAGCGGAACCGTTCGATCTCCGACAGCAGCCTGCGCATGGAAATCCAGAAAATACTGGACTTTTTGCAGGAAAATTTTTCCGATTCCATAACACTTTCCTCACTATCAAAAAGGGCAGGACTCAGCGAAAGCTATTTTAGCCACAGTTTTAAAAACTGTACCGGATACAGCCCCTTTGAATATTTGAACCGCCTGCGCATTGTAAAAAGCTGCGAGATGCTGATACGGACGGATAAAAAAATAACTGAGATTGCTTCCCTCTGCGGGTTCAACAATATCAGTTATTTTAACCGTACCTTTTATAAGATTATGGGTATTTCACCATCGGGTTACAGGGGGAGTTTGGGCAACCCATTTCCAACATAGATTGAGATTGCCCCTTTTAATCATATTATATTCTCCGCATCTAACTTTCTATAATACGCAAATTTATTGCCCTCTCCTGATTACCATTATTAACTACCTTATAGCTGACTTTTTTATCCACATATGATCTATCTATATCGGGATTATCAAACTCGTGGAAAAAAATATTGTTGGGTGCATGTTCAATAAATCCATAAAATGCCCCCTTCCTATCCAAATCCACTTTCATTACATATCCCGTATATATTTTTTCCGCATTGCGTTCATCCGATACCCCATGAACTTCTTTCATTAGAAAACTCCGGAATTCAGCACTATCCTTCATACCATATCTATACTGTGATCCCTTCGACTTAATCCACTTCGTTCTTATATCCCCAAACTTTTTGCATGCTCTTAACGCACATTGTTTAAGTTTATTATCCGCAAAAGCCGCAAATAACTGCTCGCAGTATTTATCAATCTGATTGGACACTAAATCTGGTGAAAAACCTCCTTCCATTTCCTTTATCAATAGCATAATATGCATTTTAAAATTGCTCAATTCTTTTGGAAGCTTTTTCTCCCTAAAAAGAATATCCACATTCAAATACAAAAAAGCTGCCAAATAATATGGTTGATAAGAATGTGTTTCAACAAACAGATTATCTTTATAATTTCTTAACAATGTATACTCATGCTTATGACTATCCTCAACATGATTTAAAAACAATGCAACCATGCTTTGAATCAAAGCACGAAAGCTGATTTTTTGTTGCGGCTTAATCTGTAAATTATCCGCATATTGTTTGGAACGCCTCTCATAATATATTTTCTGATAACCGTTCACTTGGTTATTTTCAAAATATCTTTCAAGTTCTTTATGAAATCCCTTTATTGTTTCAAATGCCTCCTCATAAACAATGTTTTGCCGATTTGCGCCTCTTACAATTCCCTGCGTCACATCTTCCACATTGGAACCTACAATCTTCGCAATTAAGCAGACACTCTTTAAATCCATTCCCTTTTGATGTGCCTGATAAATCATATTACATGTCTGACAACCATTTACAATCTGAGGATTTTCCAATTCGTATTCACTATTCTTTAGTTCTACTTTTTTACACACAATTGTGATTCCGTTATTAAAAAGGACAAAACGTTCTGGATGTTCTTTCAATGTTGATAAAATCTCCTGATTAACTGTTGAATATCCTTGTGAATCTCTCACATTATCATCAAATATATTCCGTCGGAGTAATCCATCCGGTGTAGTTACTAATTGTATTAAATCCTGCGCAGTAATACAAAGAACACATGCATTTCCAAATTTTTCCACTCCGTCCGGTATAAGAAAGGATTTTCTATCCTTCAGCTTCCCCCGATAACTATTCTCATTAGAATTTATAATATCTAATAAACGCCCTCTGCCTATCTTAATCCCCTTTCCTATTTCAGAAAAATATCTTTTAAAACTGTCACTAAAACGTATTCCTTTTTCTTTGTTATCATCACAATATAGTACAGGCTTTAATTTGGGATTATCCTCCCAGTGTACCATAACATCCCGGGACATCGCATAAGACAGAATATTAATCCATTTCTCATTCTTTTCAATCTCATCCAAACTATTAAAAAGTTTCTCTAATTGCTTTGCAAAATCGTTTGCACTGCCAAAGGAAAGAAAATACAACTCTAATAAGCCCTTCTGATCCCTCTGCAAAATAGCATCAATATCCTGCGGCTCTCTCAAAATCTGATCATTCATCAGGAAAAAAGCCCCATGAATTTCTGGAAACTCCTCAGATTCGATACATGTTTGATCCAGCAAATCAAGATCAGTATCAAGCCGTCCCGGCTGAAATTGTGAAAAATAATGATAATTAACGAAGCGCCTCCAGTTTGCACTATCCAAATCATTTTGTAAACTAAAATCTTCAATAAATCTATCAAATTTCACATCTAAAAGTTCTTTCATCATGTTCCCCCTTATACCGGAAATCTCATTCTATATATCTGATCTTTTTCATGATCCAACTGTCTGATATGAATTTTATATGTAACAGTTCCACTATCCGATTGAAATTCACTATCTAAAATTGCCTGAATCGCTTTAAGTTTACCCTTATATTTGGCAATCTCCGGTCGTCTTTTCCTCTGTGATAAAGTCCTACCCTCCTGACCATTTTTCATTTCATTACAAAGCCCTTGATACTTGCTTAAAAGGTGCTCCATTCTATTTTTATCATAGCACCTTGTGATAACACCCAAATCTGCAGCCTCCGAATATCCCTGCAGAAGAGCCAGTATATTTTGCTACAAATATGCCAACCCCAAATTCCATTGATTATAAAGTTTAACCGCAGTATCTTCACCAGCCAAAGTATCTTTGATATCATATAAATGCCATCTCACACATTTCTTCTCACAATCCAACATTATGGCTGTAATATCAATCACTTTTGCCCCTTCCTTTTTCACACTTGCAGGACGGTATTCCTTTGCAAAATATCCAATATTGCCCTCTTTTACACAATACTCTAAAATTACCTGATCCATACTTCCATCCTGCTGTTTTTCTTCCACCAAAATGTCCCGGGAATTTACCACCTTATACAATGCGGTTCTTTTAGGTGTATCGAAATTATTTAATTTGCTGGCTTTTATCACTATTCCTCACCCCGTAATTCTATCTGCTTCATTATAAAGTTTGTCCAGATTGCTACCAAATAGTTTAAAATCATACCCCATCAACGGATGACTTATAAACTCCAGTTTTTCAACAGTGGTCTTCCCCTGTTCTCCATTTCGAAACTCATATATGCCCGCTTTCACGTCTGGGCGTAGCAGATCATTCTCCGTTAATTCTAATTCTGACAACATTTCATAAATACTTTCCTTTTGCTTTATATGGGTCAACATAAACAGGTTATTTAAACGGCTTGCCATTGTATCACTGTGCGAACTTACTATTATATGCATCCCTGCATTCACCATGCGGATCAACCACCGCGCCATCTCTCTTTGCAACAATGGATGAAGACTATTTTCCACCTCATCGCAGTACAGCCAATCTATCTGCTGGGTCGCGCTCAGAACCTTAACAAAAGGCGTTAATTCATGAATCATGGAAGACGCAACGTGCAACTGAACCATTTTATTCACTGTCTTATCATTATAGAATGTTTCATCCCCTATCTGAACTACCTTTCCATGCAAAAGATATTTTTCCCCAAATTCTAATAAATCCTTCCTTGTTTCTTTCAATAGTTTATCCTCTGTATAAAGCTGGAGAAAACGCAAAAAATCTTTGATTGGCAAAACCAGATTTCCCTCCGTTTCCCCCACAAAATAATGTTTATACAACAACTGCAAACCAGAGCGCGATGCCGGCAAAAAAAGCTGCCCTATTTCCTGGGCGGTTTTTCCACATAAAATAATCCTCCAGACAGTTTGTGATACCTCTTTGACTACCCCCTCCAGTTGACCAAAATCAGAAATCCTACTTTCAAAAGATGCAACGTTTTCCGCACTCTCATACTGTAATACATCTATATGGATTTGATCCTTCTGTACTTTTATATCTTCATTTCGATATCCGGAAACACTACTTACAAAATACGTAGATTGCTTTCCCTCCAATACTATCCTTATCTCCTCAACAGAAATTGGTACTCCAAAAATATTATCAATTATTCGTTCTTTGTCCTGTTCTAAAAATTTATTTATCTCCAATTCGACTTTCTGAAACCACTCCTGGTCACAGCGAATCAGGTACTGACCATTCATATCTGTTTGCTTCACACCCGTAACTGGAACGAGAAAATTTCTCAATTCCTTCCTAAGACCATAAATCAATTGCATGACCATGGTCTTTCCGCTATTATTATTCCCGGCAAAAACAACAAAATTATCCAATGCTATATCTGCAAATTCCACTCTTCCAAAATTCCTTTATCAAAAACAATACCGAAACATATGCATCCTAATATTCACCTCAAAATCCACATTATAACTCCCTAATTCACCTTTTTTCGACTTACACGATCGCCTTCCCCAACTGCCACACAATCTCACTAAAATACCTTGCCGGGACTTCCCTCAAAAAAAGCGCCTTGTCCTTATCCGCCTCATCATACACATAGCTTCCCCGCGCAATCGTTCCCGCCTTGTAAAATCTCGCGTCGTAAACTGTGACATCCTCGTTCGAATACCCCACAAAACTGCCGGAAAAATGAAGTTCCACGCCGAGCCCGATCTCCTTATCCTCGCGGTAATAAGTATCAAAACCACCCGCATCCTGCACTGAACCCCGGTACCAGCCTAGCACAAAAAGCCTGCTGCCAAGTACCATATCATTCACCGTCTTATCCTGAAAACGGGTAAGTTCCTGTGTGCCCGCTTCCTCCTCTGTCATCGCGAAAACCGCACGGTCAAGCTGCTCAAAAGGCTGCACAATCTCGTAATCCGCCAGTTGTTCCTTCCACGCCATTTTTGACTGCCCATCCAGTTCAACCGGGTGTACCAGCCCGATTTTCCCCTGCGCAGGCAAAAAAAACTCATCCCCCTCCTCCGTATTGAAAGAACCATCCTCCATATAGCGGAAACTCTTTGTCAACCTGCCTTCCTCATACATCCCCCAGATAAGACCGATGGCAAATTGGTGCATAATAGGATTCTTTACAAAGAGTAGTTTCCACGCCTCAACCTCCCATTCGCGCGCGGTGGAAAGTGCCAACTCCAGTCGCTGCTTCTGGCTCGCAACGGTCGTTTTCATCTGCTTTTTCATCTGCTTAAACTCCCCGTAAGCCGCCGCTGCTTTTACTTCATCATCCCTTTTGCCCGGGGCAGGAAGACTTTTAAGCTTTTTGCCCCGCGTCAGATTGTGAGGGCTTTTATCCGCTTCCACACCCTCAAATATCTCTATCTCCAGCGCCGTTGTGATTGTCACAACAAACTTCCGTTCCCCGTAATCAAATAAACGCTCCATATTCCCGTCAAAGCCTAGATCAGGCACAATACGGTCGGCAAGCTCCTCACGCGTTATACCAAGCTGTGATGCTGCAAAGGAAAGCGCTTCTCCCGCCGCAGCACGCACCTGCTTGAACTTGAATTTCCTGGCAATCCCATCCACAATCAAGAGTGCCTGCGGAAGCGGGCTTAAACTTAACGCCTTAACTGCCTCACACGCAATCGCACCGCGCCCTCTCTGCGGCCATTCCTTAATCTGTCGGTAAAGCTTTTCAATAATATCACTGCCACCGTGGATTGCCGCCGCATAGAGCACCCAGCGCTTTTTTGCCTCCGCGCCCGCATCCATCCACCTGTCAAACAGCTCGTTCACATACACGGCAAATTCGGCCGAATTAAGGTACTTTGCCAGATACGCTGCATTCTTGCTTACCCCACAGCCATCCGCGCCACAGTAACACAGAAGGATCGCCTGCAAATATTCCTCATCCGCAGCCACAGCCTCCTTCCCCTTTGCCTGCCCGGGCAATAAAACATCCCCCGCTACCATATGTACTGCCGAAAACGGCACTTCATATGCCCAGGAAAGACTGCGCTTCTTTCCGCCCTTGTGCAGCAATTTCACAAGCTCCTCACGAGAGAGTGCATCCCTTCCCGATGAATCCTTCCCATCATCCTTAATACCGAGAGCGTTTCCAAGGAGTTCCCTTATCTTCACATTTTTCTCCTTCTCCATCGCCCGCGCAAAAACCTCCCCGTAATCCGCTCCGGACTTCTGCCACTCGGAAAGTACCCGGATCGCCAGTTCCCGCTGCGCTGCTTTTTTCGAGGAGAGAAATTCCTTCACTTCATACTCCCAGCCCCTCTGAGAACACAGAATCTCATAAAGCTGCTGTTTTACTGCCTTGGAACCATCCTGTGAATATCTTAAAATTTCCTTCTTGTTGAGTTTTTGATCCCTCGATAATACACTGAGCCCGATACCTCTGCCAAACGCATCCGCACCGGCAAATGCAGAGATCATTTCCTCCCGCCTATTTAGAAGAATATCGGAAAAATATTCTTCAACGCTGTCCCTAAACATTGTCTGCTCATCCCCGTTATACAGACCATCACTTATCATACCTGCTAAAGAAAGCTGCATGGATAGCAAAAATCCCTCCATCTCCAGTTCTGCAAACATTTCTCTAATCCGCGCTATTTCCAGATTGCCCACACTCCATTTTCCATCCTTCCTTATCCTCCATACGAAAAAGGTAGACAGCCCCCTGAAAAACATATAGACCTCAACGCGTCGGAAAAATTCTTTATCCATAAAATTATCAAAATAGCCAGCAAGCAGCCCCCACTCATAATAACCCCCATAAAAACTTTTCAACTTGTCGCGGTCATAATCTTCGCAAAATTTCTCAAACGAGATTTCTCCGCGCAGCCAAGCCCTGGCAGTAAGGAGATTTGGATCTGCCTTTGTCAGCTCCCCAATCAGCTTTTCCCTCTCACTGCTGTTACCTGACCGCTGTTGTTTCTCCACAATCTTTTTAAAGAGTTGTGGCTCCTGCTCCTTTACAATACCCATCATCTTGTTTGACTGCGCTACCGCTACTGTGTCCATCACCCTAATATAACACTCTGTATTCTCCTTTAGCTGTTTTCTCAGTATATTCTTATGATCCCCCATCACCGCCCAGGTTAAATATTCCTCACTATCAATTCCGAAAATTGTATCATAGGAACCTCCCTTAATACAGATATCCATACAAGTTCCCCGACTCATAATGTACAGAGCCTCAAGCCCTCCCCCCAAATTCGCCATAAGGCACAACCTTACAATATTCTCAAGCTTTTTAGAAAGGTTATAATTTATGTACGACAAACCCAGCGCAAATCTTAACAGTGCAACCGAAAGGGGCTGTTTCGCACCGATAAATGGCGCAAATCTTTTTGGAATCTCCCCACTTGATAAAGCCTGCGAAAGCTCCTCAAAAAGCACCTGATCCACCGACCCGAAATACAATTTTCCAAAAAATACAACAGCGAGTTCCTCATAGACAGAGAGCATTAATAAATCTTCCTGTTCGACTGGAAGCTTGCCCGTTTTTTGATACTTTGAGTAAAAATAGAGCGCAAGCAGGAGAAATCTCCCTTCCATTTCAGAGTCTTCCAACAGGGCAAATGCCCGCTCTATAATCTTTGGATCATTTCCCGCAAGCTCAAGTACGGAGTTAAGCCAATAGCTGTACAGTTCGGAAACCATAGCCACACTGACTCCGTGCGTTGCTGTCATCTTTACAGGATCAACCCATTCCGTCGGCTGTAAAATACGGAAAATTTCAATCGGAATCATTGCATGGCAGGTAGCTTTTCCCCTTGCGAACAATAGCTGGAACAGCCTCGCCATATCAGCCTTTACCGGCTGCAAACCAGCTTTTTCTTTTTTGCGGATCAATCCATTAAACATTTGCTTTACCGGTTTCGGATCAATACCGGAAATATCCCTGAAACTGATCCCCTCTAATACTTGTATCCCCTCTTTTCCATCAAGATACGCTTCTGCCGCTTTCTGTTCCTCCACAGAAAGTTCCAATAAGGAAAACAATTCCATCCATTTGTCGGGTCTGCTTTCTTTCTGGTTCGTCATACTTTCATCCTCCAGCTATAATAATTTGTGAAAAATTGCCTCCTCCACTGATAAGACATATCTTCAACAGCTCATTATGAGGCAACTGCGCCGCATCCTTTTCCAAGACATATCATCAATCCAAGCTTCATACCAGCCATCTTTTAATAATAAATAGAATGTCTGGCGATATCGAATCGAGCCTTTAACGTTCTTCTTTTAACAGCGCGTAATAACATTCATCACAAATACCCTGCCCATTCCGGCCTGCACTGCGCAGTGTCCCCTCATATTTCATCCCGCATTTTTTCATTACCCCACCCGAGTTCGGGTTCCTCGGGTCATGCCTTGCCTCAATCCGGTTTGCCCCAACCACATCAAAGAGGAAATCCATAACCGCTTTTAATGCCTCGGATGTAATGCCCCTGTGCCACCAGGCTTTTCCGATACAATAGCCAATATGCATCATCGAAATACTTTCATTCATATTTACCACAGCAATATCTCCGACCGGTTCCTCCCCGTTATCTTTCAATGCGATGGTCCAATGATAATAGTTATCGTCCAGATACCGATCCACCCAGCTTTCTACAACCCTCTGGCTGATTTCCTGGCTTTTGTGGGTCGGCCAGGTCAGATATTTTGTGACCTCATCGTCCGATGCCCAGTTTTTGTACACTGCCGCAGCATCTTCCGTCACATATCTTCTTAAAATCAATCGCTCCGTTTCCAATCTCTTAGTCCCACAATGCTGCATAGTCCCTTCCTTTCCAACTTCCTCTCTGTTTCCAATATATCACCTTTACTTCTTCTCTTCCCGCGGCTGCGCTGTTGCCCTGTCCACCTGCAATGTTATCTCACTAAAATATTTAGCCGGGACATCCTTTATAAGGCATTTCTCAATATCATCCCTCTCATATAGCGGACAGTTTGACTCATCCTGACCCAGCCGGTAAAAACACAGGCTTTCGATTGTGACATTTTCATTAAAACAGCCTACAAAACCGCCGGAGAAATTCAGTATGGCTCCCATTCCAATCCCCTTATCCTCGCTGCAATAGGATTTAATACATCCCCCGTCAATCACCATCCCGTGATACCAGCCCGCTGCCGTAAGCCTGCTGTTAAGCGACATATCATTCACAACACGCTCACAAAAGCGGGAGGATTCCGACTCATTTAGTTCTTCTTTCCCCGGTGTATAAATCAGGCGCTCCAACTGTAAAAATGGCTGGGAAATTTCATAGTCCGCAAGCTGCTGCCTCCAGACTTCCCTCTCCTCCACAGATAATTCAATCGGATGCACCAGCCCAATTTTTGCTCCCTCTGGTTGCTCCTCCCTCCCCTCACCCGAGGCGGCAGGAATATTTTCCTGTTGGTCTGCCGCCGCTTTAGAACTATTACTGTCAGGCAACACATACTCTTCCTCATCCTGCGTGTTAAATGAGCCATCCTCCATATAGCGGAAACTCTGTACAAGCCTTCCGCCCTCATAAATACCCCAAATCAGCCCGGTCGCAAACTGGTGCATAATCGGATTTTTTACAAAGAGCTGTTTCCACGATTCTACACTCCACAGCCGTGCAGAGGACAGCGCCTGCTCCAGGCGCATTGTCTGGCTCGCAATTACTTCCTTCATCTGTTTTTTCATCTGCTTAAACTCTTCATAAGCTGCCGCCGCTTTTTTCTCATCGTCCCTTTTGCCCGGCGCAGGGAGGTTTTTCAGCTTCTTTCCTAAAATATGCTTTTTTCCGGTTTCTTCTTTTAGCTCTAAATCAGGATTCTCATTATCCTTATTTTCCGCCGCTTTATCTTCCAGTTCCTCATATACCTCAAACTCAAGCACAGGCGTGACCAACACACGGAATTTCCGCCCACCGTAATCAAAGGTGCGCCCCAAACCCTCATCAAAGCCCAGATCCGGGACGATCCGGTCAGCCAGCTCCTCGCGGGTAATCCCAAGCTGCTCCGCCGCAAAGGAAAGCGCATCTCCCGCCGCCGTTTTCACCTGCCTGTATTTAAACTTGCGCGCAATCCCGTCCACGGTTAAAAGCGCCTGCGGCATCGGATTCAGGCTTAATGCCTGTACTGCCTCACAGGCAATCATGCCGCGCGCCTGCCTTGGCCATTCCTTTAGCTGGCGCTTAAACCTCTCAATAATCTCGTTACCCCCATGAATCGCAGACGCATAAAGCACCCAGCGCTTTTTTGCCTCCGCGCCCAGCTCAAGCCATTTATCAAACAATTCATTCACATAAACTGCAAACTCATCCGCCACAAGCGCTTTCGCCAGAAAGGCGGCTTTTTCATTATAACCGCAGGTTGTCATGGAATAATAGTACAGAAGAATTGCCTGCAAATACTCCTCCCCCGCTTCCTCCCCCGCAACAGTATGTACCACGGAAAACGGCGTTTCGTATGCCCAAGAAAGGCTGCGCTTCCTGCCGCCCTTATGGATTTCCTGCACCAGTTCCTTCTGCGTTAGCGACTTGCCCGCCGATACACCGCCGTCCTCCACATTCAGCATATCCGAAAGCAGTTCTTTAAGCTTTGCACTCTTTTCCACTTCAAGCGCCTTTACAAGTAATTCCTGACAATCCATCCCGGACTCTTTCCATGCCGCCAAAACGCGGATCGCAAATTCTCTTGCCGCCGATTTTTTTGACGAGAGCATTTCCTTAATCTCCTCCGCCCAGCCTGTCTGACGGATCAAAAGTTCAAGCATGAATTGTTTGACCTTCTTTGAGCTATCCCCAACATAATAAAGGATTTCTGCTTTATTCTCTTCCATTTTCTGTGAGAGTACTTTAATGCCGAACAAACGTTCTGCCGCATCACCCTTTTTAAATGCAGCGATGGTTTCACTTCGACGCTCCTCTAAATACCGTCCGAAAACTTGCTCTGCCTTAGTATAAAATACCTCCACATGTGAATATGGATAGAATTCTTCCATCTCACCTATCCCGGAAAGCTGATGCGCAATATCAAGCCCCTCATACTCCAAATTCTGGAACAGATTCTCCACCTTTCTCGCACTGATCCCATATGAATAATCATTCTGTTTCTCTTTTATACTTTCATATATAAACATCAACCCTTTGATAAGCCACATGTAAGTCAGGAACCGTCTGTAAAACGCCCCTTCCCAAATCTTTTTATCCGTCCCCTTCAATATTGCGTATTCCCTTCCACCACCTCTGTAACAATTTTTCGCAATCTTGTCCACAATCGGATACAGTTGATCCACCATGGTTTCTCCAATCAGATACGAGCGGATCAAAGCGGTATCCGGAGTATATCGAATCAGATTACCCAACAATTTATCAATTACCTTGTCCTGATGGTAGACCTTCCTTTTTGCCATCAGTTCCTTATACACTTCCGGCTTTTTCCTTTGGATAATCTTAAACAACTGATTGGCAACATCTAATTCTGCCTCGTCCATCTGCTTAAAATATGCCCCCGGATTAGCCTCCAACTGTTTTTCCAAAACAAGTGTATGCCCCTTCTTTGCTGACCAGCGGATATAGGTTTCAGCGGGCATGCTAAACTCCCTGTCATAGTCTCCTCCACTTGTATAAAGATCAAGCGCAGTAGTAAGCCCTATCAGATTCATTGCCTCAAGCGCTTCTTCCGGCTTTGCTGCCAGACAAATTTTAACAACATCCTTTAATTTCGCAGAAAGCGGATAATTCAGATAGGCGAGGCTTACCACCAGCTTCAGCCTCTGAATGGATATACCATGTTTCAAACCCGCAAGTTTCAGAATATGCTCCGTCACCGCGCCATTCTCCACTGCCTCCCTGATTTCTGCAACGGACAGGTGGTGAAAAGGCGGGTATATCCTGTCAAAATTCCCAATTGCGATTTCCTCATAGCACGCAAGCAATGGAATATCCTCCTCCATAACCTGCCTTTCCTCAGTAGCCCCGCACATGTATTTTTTGTAAAAATAGACTGCATATAAAATAAACCTGCCATTATCCGAATCATTTTTCTCATATTGGAGCGCCTGTTTTAATATCTCCGTCTTCCTGCAAGCGATTTCAACCAGCCGATCGCGCGAATAGGAACTAAGCGGATACAGATCTGCACCTATAATCGCCGCGTAGGTCGCCGCTTTCTTCGCTACATCCACCTCCACATCAATCGCTCCCTTTTCAGGGTCAATTACATCCATTGTAATCATGCGAAAACAGGTGGAATCCCCCTTCGCCAACAAGATGGAAAATAATCTGGATGCGATATCCCGTTTCCCATTTTTTACCAATTCCCTGAAAAGACGGATGGCGGGATCTGCGATAATTGCGGATAAACTCTCAAAGACAAAGTTATCAAGGGCTTCATGACCGACACTGCCCCGGAGGAAATCTTCTGCGGACTGACGTTCCGCTGCGGAGAGGGGAAGGGCAGAAAAGAGAGTTTGGAATTTCTCTTCTAAAGTGTTGTTTGTGTTCATTTTTGATTGATTCTCCTTTCGAATTAACTTTGAGCCTGATTTCAACAATACCATTTAATTTTCACAGTTTAAAAGTTTGTGTATACCACTCACAAACATCTTAAAACTAACTGAAGTATTTCTTTCCACTTCTATGTATTTCGCAATCCGTTTCGCCCCATCAATTTGCTGATGCTCCGGCAAAATCATTTGCAATTCATGTTTGGGCGATATAATATCATCTGGGACACGGTACTTTTTCTTTTTCATTATCTTGCTTAAATCCCTGCAATACTCCAGGGAAACTGCCTCTAAATCTCCAAAATACCATGACTCCAATTCATGGCAGGCAATTCGAATCAATACATCCCTCTGTGTTCCCTCACACAATTGCAACAATTGATTTTTTAACTCCCGACAATTATTGCTGTCCTGGTCTTGTACAATAACAAATTTTACATCTGGTTCATTCCAAGCCGAAAGCTTAATCCGGATGGACTTTTGCAAATCAGATTTCCCCGAATGCGGAATTGTTTGAAAAGCAACATCTCCCGGCAATATCTTGGGCAAAATTCCATCCAGAAAACATTTCATTGATTTTTCTTCCAGCAAAAAGACTAATTTCATCCCTGCTTCCATAATGCCCCGGTAAATCCCCCGCATCACACAAAGATTTTACCAATCTGTTATCAGAAGCTTTTTTTATCACTGTAAACCCATCCTTTTTCTCCATATAATAAATCTCTTCTAATTTAACCGCATTTAAAAAATCTGGCGAATGCGTGGATACAAAAACCTGACCACCCTTCTCCGCATAAGTGCGGAACTCCTCCGCCAATTCTTCAAGCAGCTCCGGGTACAATTGATTTTCCGGTTCTTCAATGCATAACAGAGCATGCTGTTCCGGCGAGTTCAACAAAACAAGGTAAGTAAACATCTTAATAGTCCCATCCGAAACAAATTTTGCAGAAAAAGGATTTTTAAACTTACCATCCTGAAACCTCAGAACAATATATCCATCCTGTGTTTCCTGGGCTTCCACCCTCTCAACTCCAGGAACACGACATTTCATTTTCTCAACAATCTCAGAAAATCTTTCCGGATAATTGTCATATAAATATTTTGCCACTGCTGATAAATTATCCCCCGTTCTTGAAAGCTTTTCGCTATAGACTACCTCCTGCCTCTCACGGGCAGCATCAATTCTGAAATCAGAAACATACCAGTCCTCAATCAGCCGCCGGAATGCAGATACTGCTTCAAACTCCTGAAATTGACCCAACCCCTTAATTGCCAGGATATCCGGGGAATCCAACTTTTGTTTTCGGCGTTTCGCCAATCTTACATCATCATAAGTACTTAATTTTCCCTCCACTACAATACCCTCACCAAGAGTAAAATCTAACACCTTCCAAGGTGAACCATGTTGCCCCCTTCTAAAACGTAATACTTCCTTTTTAACCACCGCTTTATTTTTACTGTCCAGCCCGATAGCGATCTCATAGGTGATTAACGGAACGTTTTTTGCCGGGCGGAATTGTATCACAAACTCAATATCTCCGGTTTGGTCACGGGAAATCACCTCCTTAAAACCTCCTCTTTTTGCCAAAGCCGTTTTCACATTACTATTTAAACAATCATTTAAGAAACCAAAAATATCAAAAAATGTCGTTTTCCCGCTCCCGTTCTTTCCCAAAAATACTGCAAAATTAGGAATATCATGAACTTCAACATTATGAAATACCCTGTAATTAACTATTTTTAAAGTTTCAATCTTCATTTCAGATCCCTCCATATGGTTGCTGAAACTTCCTCTTTTTTCCCTGATCGTGGATCCTCCTTAAAAAATCATTCTGGTTTTCTATAAATTTCCTATCTTTCTTTCGACGCACTTGTGTAATACTCCCTCCCCCTATCAATCTCCACCTTTCCCCTACACAAATAAAGATACTCACAAGCCCTTCCATAAACCGCTGCCAGCCCGTCCTCTTTCTGTGCAAGACGATGCCGCCGCATCGCTGCCCCGTCTGCAAGCTGCGAAAGCATCTCCGACAGACGCAAAAGCCCATACTGCTTTGTAAGCCCGCTCATACTGTTAAGCTCCTGCAATGTGCTGTCATGCGCTGTATCAAGCCCGCTCTGGTACAGTTCTTCCAAAAGGGTGCCCGAATCCTCCAAAACACAGCTTAAAACATCCTTAACATCCTCCTGCCCCATACTTATATTATCATCATAATCCTCCCCGCAAGTTTCCCCGCTTCCGCCCTCCTGTGTACAATCCAAATCCTCTGCTAATTCGCCCTTCTCAAAAACTGTAACCGGATACAGGCACATCCTGCCATCCTTAAAATACAGTTTTCCCAGAAAGCAGGGCTCTCTATCCTCCGTCAGACGTTCCAGATAATTAATCCCCCATTCCTCCCTCTTGTTATACGCAAGTTCCAGCACAATCTCACGCCCCGTTTTGTCATACAGGCACATTGTAAGCTTCTGCTCCGTCTGTGAAAACTCGCCCTTTGTAAATGAGTACGGGCGCAAAAATACCAGTTCCCCGTCCCTTCTCTCCCCCTGCGCACCTTTCAGCCACGGCATGCGCATCGATGCAACCTTATCCTCAAAAAGCTTTCCGAAATCCCTGTAGTACCATCCGCTAAGTTCCCCGCTATGCAGGCAGTTTTCCTTCTGGCAGCTCCCTGTCACCTCTCCCCTTGTATCCGCACTTGCCGAAAGCCTTCCCCGCACATCAGCGCGCGCGCCGGACAAATTTAGCCGCAGGCCGACCATTTCTTTTACAGAAACCGGCAATTCCCACGGAGCCGCAGCCTTCTCCTGCCTTCCTCGGTGACCGGTTGCCTCATAAAATACCGGGCGCGCTGAGGTGTAAGTGTACCACTCCTTTTTATTTAACTCCAGAAAATAAACTGTTTCGCCCTCATAACCTGTCTGGCTCTCAAAATGTTCCATAGCAATCCCCGCCAGACAGAGATTTCCCACAGGCACATACTCCGACCTGAACTCCCCTGCAAGCTCTGATACCTGAAGTGCGTCCTCCGCCTCCAATAATAACCCAACCCTCCTATAAAGCCTGGCAAACTGCTCCATCAGCTTTTTTACATCAAACGAAGCCTTTCTTTTCAGATAATTCCCGTAGGTATCGTGCAGGGCGCGCCAGTAACCCTCAAAATTCGCAAGTTTTGCATTGTGGCTAATCAGGGCAAGCCGGTCGAGATAATCAAGGACATCCGGGGAAGTGCGCGCAAGCCCCGTATCAAGTAATTCCTCCAAAAATCCCTTCATCTGCCGGGCGGCATCCTTCACTTCCCCCATGGCATATTCCTGCAATTCCTCCGCCCCGCTAAGCTCTTCCTCCGGCACCTCCCCCGCCTCAAGCTTGCACCAGAGCACAGCAGCCGCCTTATGGACACAGAATTCCTTTTTGTGGCAGGTACAAGTGGAATATTCTAACGGGGACAGAAGTTTTACCGTATTTCCGCCCTTTGGCAACTGTACCGTGACAATGCTTGAATATGTGATTTTAGGCTGCTGCCCGGACTTTTTCTGGCTGGCAATAGTCAAAAGCTGTTTCACTCCAAGCATCTTTTTCAGGGAGGCAAGCGAAAATGCAGAAATCTCTGAAAGAAGGTGCGATTTTAAGTCCCCCTCGTTTGCATCTTCCTTAAAGTCCCCGCTCTTTCCCTCCGTCGCTTCCTCATTTACTTCTTTTTTCCGGTCAGCCTTCTCCTCCCCATTTTCCTTAGATACCCCATCATTATGGGAAACTTCCACATCCGTCTTCCCATCCGCTTCCTTTTGTGTTTCCGCCCCTTTCTCTTCTCCTGCCAAAAACTCTTTTAGCGCCAGTATTCCCAGCACCACATGGCGGCAGATCGTCCTCGACGGACAGGAGCATGTACTCTCGGCAAGCGGCTGCCGAACCACCACAGTTTCCCCGCCCACCGTTACCTGCGCATCCCCGTCCACAGAAAGAACCTTGTAATCCCCCGCCTCCATATCCTTGTAAGCGCGCTTTACAATCCCCTTATTCGCCATTCCAACCAGATAATCGTCATCCAGGTTTGCCAGCAATGTCTTAAAGTCCCCCATATAAACTCAATCCTTTCCGCAAAACCAGTATCCTATCCTAAACCTAAAAACCAGAAAATCCCACTCCGTACTAAACCACAACCTTACTCACAAAACCAACCAGTTCCTCCGGGGTCATCGCGCCGACATGGGCCCCCATCCCCGCCAGTTTCTTTGCCGCGTTGCGGTCATAATCAGGATTTGCCTCCATATCAAGTGCCGTCAGTACCACCAGCTTCGCCCCGCTCTCAATAATTCCCTTGGCTGCGCGGTACATATTGTCATAGCCCCCGCCCTCATACAGGTCGGAAACAAGAACCACCATGGTCCGGTACGGAAAATCAATCAATTTCTCACAATAGAAAAGCGCGCCGCTGATATCCGTCCCGCCGCCAAGCTGGACACTCATCAAAATTTCCACCGGGTCTTCGGCATATCCGCTCAAGTCAACAACACTGGTATCAAAGATCACCAGCTTCGTGTCAATCATCGGAAGCTTTGCAAAAATCCCCGCCATCACGGCGCTGTGAATTACGGAATCCATCATGGAACCGCTCTCGTCCACACAGATAATCACGCGCCACGCATTGTACTGCTTCATGCGCGCACTAAAATATATATCCTTTAACACCAGTTCTCCCCGCTCAACATCAAAATTTTTAAGGTTCCTCCTGATTGTCTTCTTAATATCCAGATTGCGCATCGTGCGGATGGGGCTGCTCATACTGCGGTTGAGCTTACCAAAAAAGGACTGCCGCACCTCCTGTTCCAGTTTTTTCATCAGTTCCTCCGCCACCTTGCGCACAATTTCACGCGCGAGCACCAGCACTTCCCCGCTCATAAGATGCTTCATGGAAAGAATGGTTTTTAGCAGTTCTTTGTTAGGCTCAAGCTTCCTCATCACCTCAGCATCGGTCAAAAGCTCCGTCATACCATATTTATCAAGCGCATGCCGCTCCATTATCTCAACTGTCTGCTTAGGAAACAGCTTCTTGATCTTTTGCAGCCACTTAGGAACCGTAAGCTTAGAGCCTTCGCTTCCACCGCCCCGCTCCTGCCTGATCCCCTGCTCCTCCCCATATTCCCTCTCATACAGATAATCAAGCGCCTCCTCCATCTCCACAAACCTTGCCTCATTTTGCGAAAACGAAATCTGCCCCGATGCATAACGACCGAGCACCAGCCGCCAGCGGTTTAAAATTTCCTGCTCATCTGCCATTATTTATCCTCCCTCAAACATTCCTTATCATATCAACTCCTATGCTGATGCCGTCTTCCAAACAATTCAGATGGGGCTTATCCCCCGCTGACACAATTGATAGATTAAAGTACAGCAAAAGACTCCCCAGACATAAAAACTGCAAAACCACAAACCTGGTAATCTCAGCAAACCGTGAAATCCGTCCACTCAATATGATTATACTGCATCACATCATCCGCCTTTTCCATTCCAAGTTTTTCATAGAATGGAACCGCCTTTTCATTCGCAATCAGATACACGGCAATATCTTTTCCCCCGCCCGCAAGTTCATGCGCGGTTTTCATTAGCCTCGTTCCAATTCCCTGCCCCTCATAATCCCTGGAAACGCCAAGATCCGTCACATAAAGCCAATACGCATAGTCCGTCAGACCAAACAGGACACCTGCGATTACCCCCTTCTCATCCCTCGCGACAAGGCTAATGGAAACATGCTTTATAAGCCTTGAAATCCTCTCCTCAAACCGCTCCTTTGGATACTGCGAACCCAGATCAGTCCGCTTTAAAAATTCAATATATTCCTCTGCGGATAACCGCTCGCTCTCAATCTTTATTTCTGGTTTCACAATATAATCTCCCGAATAATTTTTGTTTTTAACGCCGCTTTTTTCAAAATCAAGAATATTCACCGTTTTGATAGTCCTCATAATCACTAAAGGCATCTTCCTCGTCATCATCCAGCAAATACATAAGGCAATTTTCGATAATTGTGACCCAGGTAAGCAGATTTCCCGTTTGTTCCTCCGTCAGAATATTGTTTCCTCCAAGCATCCCATACGGAGCCACCCACTCCCTTGTCAGATGTACGATTGACACGATATCCGCTATCATATCCCTCTCAACCATCGCGCTATTAAATTCCTCTTTTAATGTCTTGATACATTCCATTACCTCAATAAAATTTTCCTCGCGAAGTTCACCGCAAAATGGTCTTAAACATCCTAAAAATCCATTTTTCCATCTCGGATCGTGAATATCACTGTTCCTTCCGGAATGAAACGATAATAATTTTCTTGCTTCGTCCTTCTCCATAATCTTCCTCCCTCAATAAAATTACTAGGTTTTGACTTGCGACTCTGTTACGGCATCCTGGTTATACGGCGATAACAATAATAATTTTTCGACAATTCCTGATAATCTTTGTCAGCCGGCTCACGATAAAAGGCAGTATAGCAGGGGAGGACATGAATCGCCCCATCCCCACCGCAAAGGGAACATCCGCCGTCACCGCCTTTTGTATATTCAACATTATCAATAATTTCACATTTATACGAATTATACGCTATAAATAAGCCAAACATATTTGGCTGTTCCAATAGCGGTTTCTCCATAGGCATGCTGACCGAACCCACATTATAAATTTCCTGCATCACATCGCCTAACATATCACCCCAGCGGAATAATGTTCGTGCACCACCGTTGCAGAGATACTCCCACTCATCTTCCGTCGCAAGCGTAAACATCCCTTCTTTTAAAGAAGAAACCGCATGTTCCAAAGATGGCGCATCCTCCTCTATAAAGCGATTGTCCACCTCCACGATCATATCACCGATATCAACTGTGCGCAGCGGTGACAGGCATTCGGACAGCTTCTTATTCCATTTCACCATAAAATCGTCCCAGTTCCCATAACCACCCTCGTTTATTTCATCCTCATAACTTTCCAGTTCCTCCAACAATTCCTTTCGCAGGCTCTCCGCCTTCCTGTTATCTGAAACCTCTTCTGCCTCTGCAATCTGCTTAGAATAATCTTCTTTCATATCGTTCATCTGGTCTTGATAATATTCATGCCTCCACTCAAATTCTTCCTTTAAGCCTTTAAGTATCCCTTCGCCCAAAGGGCACTTTAAAACATCCCACCCCAGTGTAACATTTTTCATTCCGGCTACAAAAACAAACTGGGAGCCCTCATATTCCAAAAGCCATGTCTGCCGCTCGACCCCGTTCATGCTCGTCTTAATCTCACTTAAAAATTTAAAATCAATCCCCAGCGCTTCAATGCGCGAGCGAATTTCTGCCAATGATTCTTCCAAAATATTCTTCTCCTTTAATTAAATTAAAATTCCACAAAATGCCCAACCCCATCCCGCTTTCTCTGGTGAAATAAACCGCACATCCCACTCAATTCCATAAAACTATCGGGTACACAAATCCAAATTCATTAAAATAACTTCCTGAAATCCAGAAGTGCGGGACTTAAAACCTTTTTTGTTCCTGCCATACTCGACAAACCCCGCCTTTTTATACATTGACACAGCCCTTGTATTTTCTGCAACAACATCAAGTTCAAGCTGCTCATATCCTGCATTTTTCGCACATTCGATACAGGCATCCATAAGGGCTGTGCCAACCCCCAGCCCCCAGAACTCCCGATCAATACCGATACCAAATATTGCACGGTGCCTCACCTTGTACTTCTCGCCTACCGCTCTAATGCCGGCAGTTCCCACAACAGTATTTTCAATTAATGCAATTATCTCAATCTCATTATCACTATCTGATTTTTTCTCCAAAAATTCGCCTTCCTGTTCCTCATTATAAGTATTCTCTTCCGGGTAGGAAGACATATAGTCGGTTTGGGAATGTGTCAGATTAAAATTCTCAAATACAGCCCTTGCATCCTCTTTTCTCCCATTCCTCAGGCAGCACTCCCTGTTATCTTTTAATTTTACAATCTTATAATATTTCAAACAAATCCCCCTTAATCGACCGATATTCTCCACTTCAATATAAATAAATTTAAGCCCTTCCAAACCTTGTGACTTCTGCACAGAACTTAATCCTTACTCTCAAAAAAGTTTGGGAATCAGACGACAATCCACCCCCGCCTCCTTAAATTTCAAAAAAGCAAGCTGCGCCGCATCTTCCGTCATTGCTGTTAATGGCTTTATCTCCCATTCTCCAAAATATTCATCCGCATTTTGTACTGCCTGCACTGCTGCTTCCTCGGGCAGGTTCATCTCCTTTACAAGTACCTCTAAGAGAGCCGGGTCGTCCTTCTTCTTAAACAGTAACCGGTAAATACTTGTGATTTCCGCATACACCGGCTGTCCATTTTCCATTGTGCATCGAAGCTTGAATTCATGCGTAATCAGCTCCAGCGTCCCGTCCTCATTTTTATGTACTTCTTCAGGGCTATAACGCAAATAATCCTCATATGGTCTTCCGTAAATATAAAATATTGGCAGATACTGTCTTAAATCCAGCCCATACACTTTATTTTCTTTGTCCACCCAGCCTGCATTACAAAGCCCAAGTGCTTCTTTGTTTGCCTCAACCGCCGCAAGGTTAGAAAATTTCCTTCCGTTAATTACAATTGAATTGCCCCAGACCTTAAAATATTTCTCCGTCTTTCTCTGCTCCAGTTCATTTAATAGTTTTGCAAGTCTTCCCTCCCCCTTAATATACCGTTTGACGGCAGCCTTCACATTTTTATACACGTCCGACGGACAATATATACTTTCATTTGGATGGTCGGGACAACAGAATTTAAAATCAAACTGGCAGATTGATAGTTGCGGTTCTTTTGAAGGGAACGCATAATCATACCAGTCCAAACGGCAGTTTGTACCCGCGTGCCGCACCTTATATACCTTATTCTGACAGACCGGGCAGATTCCATAATCCTCATTAAGGCGCAGGAACATGGCATAATAATCGCTGCCATCTTCACCAGTTTCTTCCCTGTTTACTGTAACTTTATGGTGGTAAACGTATTCCCCCAAATCTAAAAAATCGACAAAACTTTCAAGCGTAACCTCTTCTGGAACCGGTTTTGGCGGGTTCTGCTTTTCCTTATATGCCTTAATATATTTGGGCGGAAATCGGTAATCTTCTATCCCCAAAAGCTTTGCCGCCTCCTCAAGATACCACGCCCAGAATTTCATTTCATAAACGGCACATTTCCCGTTATCTCCCTCAGCGTAAGCATCGCTGAAGGCAACGCATGCATTTTTTGCAGCGTCCCAATCATAGGAATCCATCTCCTCTTCCGTCATGTCAAGGCACCATGGTTCTAACTGTGCCTCATCCACCAGTGCCACAACCGCCCCATCCCACGCGGCAATCGCTGCCGAAGTGGCAATTTCCCCACTGTCGGCAAGTTCAGCGAGGTCGTTGAATGCATCCACCTCCACATCTAATTCCTGCACGGTAATTTTTCCGTCAAGGTAGGCAAGGCTCATTTTAATAAGCTTTTGCGGTCTCTTGTCAAGGGGATCATACTTGCTCCATACTGGCATAACCTTTTTGGCACAGGCAAGCGCAAGCAGCGCCCTCTTTTTCAACGGCTCCGTCAATGTCCTAGGAACGAAAGAATCCTCTTCACGCTCCTCAAGTGCCCCCATCGCCTGCCAGATTTTCCGGCGCGCCATAATATCAAGTTTTCCGCTCTCCGCAAGCAATTCCTGCGCTTTAATAATCGCTTTATATCCGTCATCTTCCATAGAAACCCCCAAAAATTATCTTTCCCACTGCTATCTTCCGCCCGTTTACATTTCCCCAACTGCATATGCATCCAGTTCCTTCCCATATGCATACCACTGCGGAAGTACCTCGGCGCGCTCCATAATATCCTCCCGCGTCATCCCATGTAAAACTGCTGCCTGTTTCGCGATCTTATCAATCTCCGCCGGAGTAAAATAAGCGAATGCCATGCGAAGCTGCGGCAGCAATTCCACAAATTCCTGCTCCCCAACCTGTTCAAAAAACGTATCCAGGATGCCAAGCAGCCGCCCGCCGATAAATATTAAATCCTTCGCCGTATAAAACAGACCGCGGAAAAAAACAGCCGTCTGCAAAAGCTGCTCCCTCGTCCCGGTCAGGTAACCGATACACGCCTGTTCCACCGCCCCGCTATCCTCCCTGCCGCAGCCGTACATAATCCCGTGGATACAGCCACTTAAACCCGCGTTGATATCCACCGTCTGCACAAGGCGCTCTAAGGCCTCATAATACGCGTCACGCTCCATCCGCATATCCTCGCCCCTGCCCGTTACCTGGTACAGCATCTTCAATATATCCATGCAGTCCGAAAGCCGCTCTTCCTTAACCTGTGCCATCGCTGGAAGCAATGTGGTCAATTTTTGAACAGCCGTATGTAAAAGCGCCAGAAAATCCATCTCCACAGCGTACAGCCCGCCAAGTTCATCCATCATCATCAGGGATTTCATCGCGTCCGCAATCGAATAAAAATCCGTATCCGCAACCACTAATTCCTGCACGCGCTCATAAACCGCCGCAAGCTGCCCGGTAAGTCCCATCTCAAACACCTGTGTTAAAAGAGTTGCCGCCATTCCGGCGTTCAGATCTTTTTTCAGCTCTTCCCCCACAAGACCCACCACCGCCTCCGCAATTGTTGCGCCATATACGGACACATCAATCAACGCGGAAACCACCTGCGTATTCCACTTGTACTTCCATATCTCCCGTATCAGGTTTTTATCCCGTTTTAGCTGGAGGTTCGGTCCTTTTAACCGCCTCGCAAACTCCGTTTTAAGAAATGTCATGCGGTGGAAAAAACAACTTATCGCCCTGTGTTTCTTTTCCGAAAAAATTGACAGGGTTAGTTCCGTTTCAAGCGTGGAATGTGTTTTCAGCCGAAACGAAACACACTGCGCTTCGAAGTCCTGTACAATCGGCGGCACATCCGCCATCTCACACAGTTTTCCAATCCCGCTGCCCGTCATCAGCCCGCGCAGTGTCCGCACAGGCATGTCCGAGGCAATATTATACTCTCCCTTAACATATGCGCAAAGCACTGCGTCCTGCAATTCATATGCCCCCGGCTGGTTTTTTGCGCGCAATTCACAAAGCCCACGCGCCATCTGCCACGCACAGATTTCATCAAAAGTGGAAAGACAGGCTTCCTTTGTGCGCACCTTCTTTCCTGTTTCCACAAGCAAATCGAGCACCGCTTTCGCGAATGGCTGTCCCTCCTCCCCGCAAAGACCATCCCAGACCCGCTGGTAAAAACCGGTGTACGGCATCCCGCTCGCATAACCGTTTAATGCGTCCGCCGCCTCCATTGAGTACGGCATCAGATATACACTCTGATCCTTTTCGGGTATATTTCCATTTTTCCCCAATACTGATTTTCCCGCCCCGAGTTTTTCAGCCGCCTCTTCCGTTTCCTTCCAATTTTCACCAGATAAACGCTCCAACAGCCCCGGAGTGTGGAACCCACCGGTAATTACAAGGATTTTTGCCCGCTCACCACCTGCTTCTGCACTGTTTCCGGTCTTTTTAGAATCCTTTGTATCATCCCCGTCTTCCGCCTTTTCCGCCTTTTTTGCAGACTTCTTCGCAGTCTTTGCAACAGCTTTCTGGCTTTTCTCCCCCTCGCTTAACTGGCCTTGCCCGCTGTACTTTTGCACCCACTGCACAATCCGCGCCGCCATGTGCGCCTCCCTTGCCAAGCAGCCATCCTCCTGCATTATATCAGGCGGTGTATTCTCCCGCGCCAGCCTGCAATAGGTGAGCAGATTGGAAAACCATGTGCTGCAATCCTCCTTCAACCCCTCCAGCTCAAAATATTTCTCCCAGAATTCATCAAAACTGCGCAGGCCTGTTTTCTCACACAGCCGCGCAATATACTCATTGCGCGAAAGGAGGTAATCATCATTATAATTGCTCTTTTCCTCCTCCTTTCTAAGCCCTTTTCCCTCTTTTGAAGCTGCGAGGATATCCCCGTAGGAAAGATCGATAAACGCTGCCGGAATCCCCCTTGCCGCCGCTTCCCTGACCGCCGCAAGTTCCGGCGAATACTCGAGGAACGGATAATAGCATTTATAATGTTCTTTTTCTTTTGAAATCTTCCCCGCCTTATCGTGGTATGCGTAATAGATAGCAAACGGTGCCTTTGTATCCTCATGCACCATAAGCGGAAGCAGCGCATTCGCATTATCCGGTCCTTCCACAAGTACGGCGGTTGGCTCCCATTTTCGAATTATCCGCTGTATCTGCATCGAACACGCCGGGCTGTGGTGTCTGACCGGAAGCAGCATAATCTCTGCCCTCTCCTCATCCCGCAATATTGTTTCCATTCCTCCATCCTCCCCGTCCACTTTAATTTATCCTCCCCCATACTGGTTCTTTTTTCTCCTTATTGATCGCCCACTAAAGAAAAGAGATCGGATAATTACATAATATTTTTTGTATAATCACTCCAAAAATTTGGAGGCTTTGCACCTGTTCCCCGACCATGATACGCATTCGCCCTATTTTTTAATCCCCCCTTATCCTGCCTGTCAGGGCACATTAATATGCTTATTTTATATTTTCTGTTTACAAATATATTATAATCTTGCGGGCAGGAAAAAACAAGCAGAAAATATGCATGTTTCCTGGTGTTTGGGCTGACTTTCTGCCTTTTCTTTCGTTTGCTTACCACTCTAAATCTATCCTCCATGCAAAACAACAAAAAGTCAATGAAAATATATCCCTATACTGCCCTTTTTATATCAGATATAGCCTATCCCCACCTTACAATTAATAGTTTTACTCCTTATGATAAAATTTCCTCTTGACCTTTACGTTACGGAAAGGTGTATGATAAATTCACAGGGAACCATAAACGGATGCCCGCACCTCAAACCAGATATTTTTTTCACAGCGATTCTATCTGGCGAAAGCAAACATTATGAACCCTGATATTTTTTCAAGGAGGAATTTATGACTTATACCGCAGGTGAACTAGCAAAAAAATTAGGTGTTTCCGCCCGCACTGTCCGCTTTTACGACGAAAAAAACCTACTGTCCCCGCAGGGCTATTCCGAAGCAGGATATCGCTTGTACGACGACGGGAGTGCCGAGAGGCTCCAGAAAATCCTGATGTTGCGCTTTATGGATTTTTCCATTGAGCAGATCGAAAAGATTATGCATCAAAACGACTTTAATGTAAAAGAATCCCTAAACGAACAGGAACGCCTTCTGCTCGCAAAAAAACAACATATCGAGCAGATTCTTTGTGCGGTGCGAAAGACAAAATCCATTCTTGCAGCAAAATCGGATAATACATGCGGCGTTCAAAAAAACGAGGGAGAAAACGAAAATGATTTCTGGGAAAATATGCGCCATATCGTTGACATTACACGGAAACGGGAATATGTAATCGCACAGTACGAACAGGACGACAACCTGCAAAAACGCATCTCCATCCACGATTATTCCACATCCTCTGTGGGTTTCTATCAGTGGATGCTTGAGAAAATTAACCTCGCACCAAATATGAAAATCCTTGATATCGGCTGCGGTAACGCCGCTTTCTGGCTAAGTATTGCCCATCTGCTGCCGGAAAATCTTGAAATCCACCTTGTCGATTATTCATCGGGAATGCTTTCCAGCGCCCAAAGAAACATGCAGGAAATAAATGCACAATTCCCTGAAAAAAATTTGCACTACATCCTTGACCGGCGCGATGCCACGGACTTCTCCTACCCGGTTTCAGACTTTGACCGAGTTATGGCAAACCATCTGCTGTTCCATCTAAACAGTGAGGCGCGCTTTGCACTCTACCAGAAAATCAGCTCGCTCTTAAAAGAGGGGGGACTCTTTACTTGCAGCCTGATAGGGCAAAAGCATCTGTTTGAACTTCACGAACTGCTGCGGGAACACTACCCGCAAATAAAAATACCATCCAACTCCTTTGATATTTTGCTGGAAAACGCTCACCTGGAACTGAATCATTATTTTAAGGTTCTCGAAACCGACGAGCAAAAAAATGACCTGCTCGTACCGGACGAGCAGGCTGTCCTTTTATATGTCAGTTCATATTCTGATGAAGCAAAAGATACTGTTATGGGGGACAGGGATCGATTTTTAAGCTATGTGTGCGAAAAAAAGAATGCGGACGGTTTTTTCTTTATCCACAAATCGACCGGCATTGTAACCTGTGAGAAAAAGAAATCACCGTAAAATTATCCGATCTTTCTGCAAATGGGGATGTCAGGAAATATATGCAAATGCAATGCTATAGGCCAAAATGCACCACGGTTTTCCCAAAATAATTATTGTAGCAAATTTCTTCATCCCCATTTTAGTCAGCCCTGAAAAATAACAGAAAAAATCGTCCGGAAAAAGCGGGAGCACCATCCCGAGGAAAAGCAGGACTGTGTAGGATTTGCTCTTTCCTGCCCACTCTGAATACTTCTCATATTTCTCCCTTGGAAAAATTCCCTGAACCAGGCTGATGCCATACTTTTTTGCCAGCGCGAAAGCAATCAGTGACCCGAGTGAAATCCCGATATAATTGCACCAGAAGCCCCCGACACTCCCGAAGAGCACCGCACCCACCACACAGCCCAAAAATCCGGGGAGCACGGGAATCACGACCTGCAGCGCCTGGATAAATACAAGGATGATTGGTCCGAATACGCCAAACTTACCGATATATTCCTGCAATGACTCGACGGAATGGAATTTCCCTCCCATATACGCCTTTAGCAGGAAAGCTGCCAGCAAAAGACAAAAGAATACCAAAACCGATGTTGAAATTTTTTTAACACTCATACTTCCACCTCCGTGACCTTAGTTTAACATAAAATACTTAAAATAATTTGAAAAACTGTTTAAGTTTCTCTGTCAATTTATGGATTCCATAATTTCCCGGAAAACATAAAAATCCTGCCGTTATAAAAGAAACGAGAATGTTCTTTTATAATGACAGGATAATATGGAATTCTCAATTATTCATCTACAATAAAATAATTTTTATAAGTATGATTATTCTTTCTTGTTATATCTTTTTATCACCGCAGACGCTTTATACCACCACGTCTTTTTAACCCAAAGCCGTGCAGATATATTTCTGGTGTATTTACACGCCCATCCCCTGTTTCATGAAATATACCAAGACCTTTCATTACCTCAAACAATTCTTCCGGCGAAGTTCCCGGCAAAGAACCTCTTTGTTCTTCGAGCCAATTATCAATTGAAAGATACTTTAAAAATTCCGAACGCTCCATCAACATGGACTGCCCTTTAAGCTTTTGAACCAACACGCTCAACCATATATACTCATCTTCAACCAATTCCTTTACACGGTCATTTGAAACTTCAACAAGAGCACCTTGCAATCTTGATGGCCATATTAATTTGTCCTCCTCCAGTTTTTCAATCTCACTGGGATGGGCACATTGCTCCTGTGCTGCAATTACAAAACATTTTAAGAATGGTCTTGGCGAAAGTTCACCATTTGCATCCTGAATATGATTTGGTACCCAGCTATAGCTAATTCCCCGTTTGGGGTCTTTTCCCATATAAGTTCCGATTATTCTCTCAACAAATTTTTTAAATGCGTCTTCCGAATCACTTGGCAAATATCCCAATGTTTCTTTTTTTTCATTTAATAAGAGTGGAATATTTTTCAAATAATTTAGCATCAGCTCATTATCACAATTTGCAAGCCGCTTTACTAAAAGCCGATAGAGGGAAAGAGAATCCCAGCGAAGTTCCAAACGATACGCACGCATTTTAGATGAATCCACAAAGTGTAACGCCTTAGAATTATATAAGTCATTCCGCAAAAATATTTTAGCCTTTAAATTATTCCAGCGATTGTTGCGCGCAAACCAAAAACTTAACAAGCATCTTATATATAGAAGGAGGTCACTATAATTTGAGCAAATTCGATCCAATCCGTCATATACAATAAATGTATGCAAATTCCTTTTAGCAAAATAATCATCACACCAATCGAGAAAAGCTTCCCACTTTTCTTGATTCTCCTCCATAAATCCCAACCAGTTTTCCGGCATATTACCATACCTGCATAAATCTTGCACCAGTTTTTCTCCCATAAAATCTACTGCGCTCTTAGTTATCTCATAATCTGTTGCAAAATTTTTCAACAACACCGCACATAACAGCCCACTCCAAAGACAAGTAATTTTTTCTGAATCCTGCATTTTGGCATATTTATTAAAAACCGTATTTGGCGGAAAGTTCTTGCTTTTTGTACCCGATGCCTGATATCCAACCAGAAAACTAGTGTTATTCAGTTTTGTAAATCGCCTTCTATCGTTCTCACTCAAAACATGTTCCAGTCCCCCCTTTGAAGTCAGAACACGGAATAACTCTGATTTTCCAGCTCCCCTTCCTCCCGTAATTAAAAACACCTTTGGATCAGCTAATTTTATATAACTGCGCAGTGGAAGAAAAAATGCAAACAAATTATCCTCATCCTCAGCCGCTGCATTCTCTGGTGCAATTTTAGACATAGAATCCAATATTGATATCTTTTCGTCCATTGTCATAGTATAATATCCCCCTCACCAAACCACGCTTCTATACGATCCATAACTGATTTATATGATTCTGCGCTCAACCGTTCAGAAAATGCCCTAACTCTTGCATCCCCTTCTGCACTATCTGTCGAATATAACACAATATCCTGCCGCAAAGATGCATCATATGGTAAAAATGCAGGCGAATGTGCAACATCCATTGCATCAATTCCTGGAAGTACCTCGCCCTCTGCATAATAATTTTCTGCACACACTGTATAAGCTTTTTGGATAAAATGCTCTCTTTCCCGGACAAAAGAAGACGATGTACTGTTCTCACACATACAATCAACAATAAGTATTGGTATATTATCCATATGGCAATCCGCTATCGTATGGATTACCTGCGTCATTCCATCCCACGATTGCCTTGAATCATTTCCAAACAATACTGCACCATGCGGAATCTGCGCAACTGCAATCCCTCCCATATCATGGAATCCTGCGCGGGCATCAATCAAAATATAATCCACTTGGTAATAATCTTTTATTTCCTCCAACATATTACACAATGCTTCTCTTAAAGCACCCTCACGATGATCCTGATAATCAATTCGCGCTAGTTTTTGAAGATAATTCCCATCGACTTTTCCCGCAGGTAACACATATAAACTGCCATCTTCTTCCCCTAATAAAGCAGGTTCCGTCACATCCAAAACATAACCTGAAATATTTGATCCTGACAGCGGATGTTCCAATAAATAGTCCAATACACCATTCTGGATAATATCCTCACTAAAAAATAATGTTGCAAGTCCTGGCGCTTCAATATCCATATCGACCATCATCACGCTTTTTCCCTTCCGCACCAACTGCAACGCAACACTCGCCAATGCTGTTGTCCTTCCCATTCCTCCTTTAAATGAGTAAAAGGTGACAACCTTCGGCTTATTTCCCTGAAATGCCTCGCCATAAGGCCAGACAGCATCTAAATTTATTCGCTTTGATACCCAAGCCTTTTTCGCAATAGGACGCTCCGACAAATAAAATATAATATCTTGACATCTTAACCATTCAACCCGCTCTTGGCGCATCATGTCCAAAATGGGACTTTGATATTTGTTCACCCTTTTGGGTGCGTTTTCCCAATATATTTTTCCGGAATAATACCCTTGTAATCCCTGTATTAATAAGTTTTCCAAATCAGCATGCTTTATTTCATCCGGATAAACTGTATTCTCAAACAAAAATGCTAATTTTCCAAAAACATCCCTAACAATTGTCACACTATTTAGAAGATTAATTTCTGACCAGTTTAAGATGATTCTGCGCGCTGTTTCCAACACATTATTAAATGTTATCATCGTATCCCCCTATCACTTTCTGATCTAATGTCAGTTAATATATCCATCCATATATTGTTTAATCATTTCATCTATCAAAATATGTGCTGCCTTTTCACATTGGTTTACATCCTCAACTGAGAATGTTCCGTTACCCGCATACCTTCTCTCCGGATGATCCCGAAACAAAACCTCAGGCACCATAAAAGTTTGCTGCTTTAAACCAAGCGCAGGATCTAAAAGTGCAACAGAAGACGAATTAGCAATAAAATTAAACAAATCCTTTGCAAGTTGCTTTAAATCATGACTATATTTTTTCATCAAAATATTTTTGCTATCCACACCACAATATACTTCTATCAATGTCTTTAATGCACATTCTGCCGAGTTTCCATATAGATAAACTGCGTTATCATAACACTCTTCCCCCTGTAAAATACCTGCATCTGCAAAAT
>ERZ808051.612-NODE-612-length-35318-cov-11.032774_pt1 | contig 35318 bp, 37 predicted proteins | sample MGYA00380199_ERZ808051 | MGnify/ENA primary metagenome ERZ808051 (study PRJEB31490, sample SAMN06133391) | mouse gut metagenome | isolation source: J11 | host: mice | place: China: Chengdu | collected 2015-05 ...
AGACATACACCGAAATCTGCCCTACCGGGGCAAAACCTGGTTCTCCATCTTCAGCACATACCATTATTTTTCGTATCCGGTTATCTTCATTTACATATAAGTACTCCCATAACACTTCTCTGCTCATAAACAAGGAGCGATGATCTATTCTCTTCGCAATAATCTCTTCCTTTTTAAGAATATAGTCTTCAAGTGTTTTCTCATTGTCTGTTTCTTTATCTGATTTCGTGTTATTGAAGTGTTCTTTCAAACTTTCAAGAATATTTTGAACTTTCCAGTTCTCGTCTTCCTCTTTGTCTTTGTATAATTTAAAGAGAATCTCATCCAGCCATCTTTCTTTATTGCAGTCTATAAATTGGAACTTTCCTTCTTTCTGCAATCCGACCAGGCAATAGAGATATGGCAGCCAATATTCATCCCCCTGAAATTTGTGTTCTCCCAGCAGTATGATGATATCTTCCTCTCCATTTCCATCCAGATCAGCAGCCTGCATATCATAAAATTCGCCACCCAGAGACCCAAGTTTGTTGTCTTTTTCCTCTTTAAACAGTACTTCACTGGTATTCTGGTCATAATCTACCAAAATACCACTGTAAAAAATCCCCCATGTTGGATCTTTTGCCAGACGATCTCTATACTTTATCAGATACAACTCAAAATGATTCCCTTTCGAATCCTGAAAAAGGCAGGTATCAATCAACTGAAAAGAATCCTCACCTTCACATTGATATTTCCCCACCAATTCTGTAAATATGGACTGCTTCACCATATCCTGCCATTCCGCAAGCTGGAAATAATCTTCCGCCATCTGTGATTCCCATTCGATCGACTGCTGTGATACTGCATCCTTCCCCTGAACAAGATCTGATTCTGCGGCGTTTCGAAAGATCCCTGTCACCAGAAACGCTATTAACACACTTCTTTGAAATAGATTTTTCATCACATATCAACCTCCCTGTCTGTTAATTCATAGCAACACTCACCATACTTCCTTATCATATCTGTTTTCATAGTTATCTGCATTTTGTTTTGTATTATAACCTTCAAAGAATTCCCTTACCGTTCCTTGATCTAAACCTGTGTTTTTAATGTGTTTGATCATTGCTTCGATCTGAATCTCGTAACTATCCGACATCCTGTCATACATTTCTTCTACAGACGAAAAACCTGCCGTCTCATAATTAAACCCCATTAATTGACATAGTCCCATGCTGATTGATGAGTATGCAGCTTCCTCATCAATTGCCTTGGCATACTGCAGCGCTAAATATTGCAAATCGCTGTCCCCTAATCCTCCCGTTGGATGCAGACTAACAAACTCGTCTCCATATTTAATCTGTTGTCCTCCACTTCCCCCAGTATTTATAAAATATTTATTTGCCTCATCCAATTTGCTGGAATCTATCTTCTCATAAAATATGTGTACTTCAAATCTTATCAGCATACGTCCGACATCATCAAATCCTGTACCTTTTGACTCCACAGCAATAATTTTTCCTATATGATCTGTAGGCATCTGCAAATCATACTCATTTATAAGATCCGTAATTAATTGCCCATATCTTGCTTTTAATTCTACGATATCTAACGCTCCTCTATATGGATTCTCCCCATCCTGAGATTGACCTGACCATTTAATAGTTATGACTCCTCCCCTTGTACAGAGCAGTTTGGAGTATCTTGTCAGCCCTTCCCGTTTTCCATTGACTGTATCCCATTCCATCGTTTTATGATGTTCCTGTATCGGACAATACGTTGGCTCATCCAGAATTCTGCCTGCACCTGCCGCAGTGAAATTATCTTCATGAAGTCCCGCTAAATTCTCTACGCAAATAGGATTTGTCCATTCGATGACTGGTTTCATGAGACAATAACATGTTCCGAATAATTTAGCTTTTTCTTTTCGAGTTTCTATATCCAATATATCTGACTCTCTTAGTATCTTACAATTTCCCGTACTAATTATACTTGCCTCCTCCTCCAAACCGTTCTCCTCCTTATCGCGCAGGCAGATACTATCTGAAACTGTCGCAAATGCAAGGCCATTACTGGTCTGATTTGTTGCATGGACCGCAGATAATGTCCTTATTACTTCATCGCCTGCTTCATAAGTTTCCTCGTACCCTTCCTCATATTCACCCCCCGTCACTTCCTTACTAATTTCTGCCCCTGCTACACTCATTTTCAATTTTCCATTTTCATATTTTATTACAACAGGCTCTTCGCTCACGTGATCACAACGAATCACTGCCCCATCTACTGCATAATTTTGATCATCACTAATAATTTCTGCCATGATCGCTGCTGTCATTTCTTTCACAGCCTCCACCAGATCCGCACTTACTTCATCAGGAATCTTACACATTCTCTGCCTCCTCCTTTCTCTCCCTTTATACCAGGAAGACTTCTTCTAATGTAATTCCCTCCACGCCTCTCCTTAATATACTTTCAACAAAGTCCAAGCGTCCTATCACATATGGGTGTGTATATCCTGCGATCCTGAATATAGGTTTCGCAGCAACCTTTTCTTCTTCCATTACAATTTGAACCAGTCCTGTGCCACCATGGTTTTTTATCGTTTGATCTGATAAACAATCCACCTCCTCTAAAAAGGGCATATGATATATAGCATTCACACCGCTTTCATACTCAAGCAGAAAAACAATTTTAAATATTGTTCCTGGCACATACATATCTATAACATTCGCAAAAACTCTACTTGTCAGCAAAAGCGGGCCTATAAGCAGATCGGGAAAAAATGCTTCCATGGGAAGCTGCATGTCAACTACACATCCATCCGGTATTTTATAGGAATGCCGCCTGTCCGTATACCTGATATCAATTATCCTGTTTTTATTAATGGAATAGGGAATGTGATTTCCCTTATCTGTACCTAATAGAAAAAACTTCATGATTCGCTCCCCCTCTCACTTTATCTTCATAAACGCCTCGAACATGTCTGTCACGTCCAGCGGATTTTTCCTGTTTTTGTCCGCGCCGTTTCCCGGGTTCTGTTTTCCGCCCTGCTGGCCGGCCTGAAATGAGAATCCGAAATAGCGCTCCATATCCCTTGTAAAATTTCCAAAGCTGACACCCTGCGCGGCGCCTGCACTGCGCGCAGCCTTCTGTGTTTTGGACTCTGTCTCCATCGTAGCAGATGATTGTATCATATTTGCATCATATTTCCTGCGCTTTTCGGGATCGCCCAATGTCTCATACGCCTCGACGATATCCTTGAACCTTGCCTCGGCTTCGGGGTTGTCTGGATTTAAGTCGGGGTGGTATCTCTTTGCCAGCTTCCGGTACGCCTGTTTGATCTGGCTCTCGTCCGCCTGGTGCGGTACATTCAGTATTTTGTAATAATCCATATATGTCTCCGATCATTTCTGAAAGAGCGTATCCAACAGATGTTGCATACGCTCCATGATATTCCAGACAGCTTTACTGCCGCTTACACGGCATATCCGCCCTCCACTGACACTGTGCTGATCTTGTCCTTCTTCTGCTTGATGACGAGGGTAAATGTGCCGATTCCCTCCTCATCGCCGTAGTCTTCCCTGTAATCCACCACGAACGCATTGGGGAAGCAGTATTTCCGCTCCATGATGCCTGCCGCCACGTACTCGGCAGTCACCTTCCTGTAACTGTCCGCCTTCTCCGCGGGCACGACAGACCACAGCGCCAGCTTTCTCGTGCTGTCGAAGGGATCGCCGCCGACTGCTGTCAGGATCTTGCCCTTCACGACCATCGTCGCTCCTACGTCCTTTGTCCTCGCGTTGGAATCCAGGGGGATATCTGTCGTCACCTTGACACTCTTGACACATTCCTTGGATATTTCAAATGTTTCCGGACCCTCGATCTTTACTGTAAATGCCATTGTTCTTCTCCTTCCTTATAACGCGTAACCGCCATCGATCTTCATCTTGTCGTTCTCGTCCTTCTTCTGCTTCACATGCAGGTAGAACGTGCCGACGCCTGTCTCGTCGTCCATCTCCTCGGAATACTCCATGATGAACGCATTGGGCACCTCGTACTTGCGCACGACCTGTCCTGCCGAGACGACCTCCACCACTGCGCTGCGGTAGCAGTCCGCTTTCTCCGAGGGCACCACGGACCACTTGGAGAGCTCGAGTGTCGCGTCGCTTCCCTCGCCCCCCTGCTTATAGATCATCTTGCCCCAGATCTTCATGGAGATGCCGAAATCTGTCGCCCTCGCGTTAGAGTCCGCCGGCGACTCGGAGTCAAACACCACATTTTTGATGCTCTTCTCATCCAGTGCGATCTGATCTGATCCTCCTGTTACGTTTAATCTGAATCCCATTTCTTTTCCTCCTTCTTTTTTTACATTGCTCTATTGTTTGAATTGAAACGGTTAATCTCAATCTCGAGATTCTTTACATTGCCATTGAATGTGATGTTGAGGACACAGTATCCGTTTGCCTCGTCGATCTCATATTCAATGTCATCCCCTTCTCCGATCACTGCATTGACACAGCCCCGCTTTTCCTGCCATCTGCTCTTCTGGCTGGAGGGATTGTTGGAGAAGAACTGTACGATGTTCTCCTGCTTGAAGTCGCCTGTCGCATGGCGCAGCATCCGCTCGATATAGGTCGTGACCTGCGTCTTGTAGATCGGCTCGTACACCTTGCCGTCGCTCATGAGGTTTCTGGCCTTGTACACCATGATGTTATGTACATTTTCCGTGCCCAGTATCGCGTTCTCCGAGGAGAACACGAAGCCGAAGCTGTGCCTGTTGATCTCATTCTTGATGGAGTTGGTAAACCCTGTGATCTCCTTTGCCATCACGGTATGCACCCGCAGCGGGTGGTCGCCCGCCTCGATGTCAAACCGCACGCCCGGAAGCTCGGCATCGACGTTTCTCCTGAACATCTCCTTCAGGTACTCCGGACACTGGTAGGCGGCGACGAGCCCGGCCGCGATATACGCCGCGCCGACGTACACGCCGTCGATCCAGAGCTTCATGATGTCCTCCTTCTCTTTCGACAGTTCCGCCATGTTGTTCTCATTCAACAGCATCCTGTTGTCGAGGATCACGCCTGACTTTTCCTTCGGTATGATCGTAAAATTCGGGATGCAGGGGATCGCAAACTCGCTGTACGCCTTTCCGATCAGGGAGCTGCAGCGGTCCTCGTACTTTTCGATCCCTTCCGTCGCCATATTGTTAAAGGTGGTCTTGTCCCCCGTCTCATAGCTGAAAAAGCACTGCACGGAATAGTCCTTCAGGACATCGAGCAGGCGCACCAGCGCCTCGACGCTGTTCACCCCGGTCTTTTCCGTGTTCTCATTGCCCTGGAAACGCTGTCTGGTCAGCCTGATGTTCGAGTTCTGGTCCAGCGACACCGACGGGACGACTCCGTACCAGATCGTGTTGTCAAAATCATTTTTGGCGTTTACCGTGTTCAGGAAAGCGATCAGTCTCGGCAGGTTGTTTGCTTTCACCAGCATGTCGTTGGATATGTTGGTGATGAACATGGACGGCTTCATGCCTTTGATGTTCGACGGGTACTGCTCAAAGAACGCCCACACGCCCAGGATCTTCTCGATCAGAGGCTTTACGACCTTGATAAAGTCGTCTTTCGCGGTCTTGTAGAATTCCAGATACGAGTTGTAGTTGCTGACCTCCTGCCGGATATCGATACTGCTGACCATAGTGGATGCCAATGGGCAGTAGGTTCTCGTGACCAGCGCCTTGACATAGTCGCTGCTCTCCTCGTTCAGCGCCTCATAATCCTCCTCCAGCGCCGCGATCAGCCCGGCATTTACATTGTCATCGACGACCATGAGCTCTGATGTCTCCGCCTTCGGCGCCTCCAATACCTTTAATTCTCCGTTCTCATCCATGCTGAGCACGCCGAGCGCAAGCGGTGTGTTGTCCTTCTTCTCCTCCGCCTCGCCCAGCAGAAGCCTTGTCTTGATATCCTCGATCGCAAGCGGCAGCATCGCGAGCACATTGTTGTAGTTGACGCTCGCCTCCTCGAACATGACATTGAGCTTGTCCGCCAGATCGAGCTTGTGCGGATCCCCGTCCTCCAGCTCCGCGTAGGTCTTGTACACATACTGGAGCTCCTTGCGGTTCTGCCTGATATCTTCCATGACCTTCTTGGGCGATATCATGTCCGTCAGCCTGTCAAACTGGAAATCCACGTTGATGATGCTCTGGGAGCGCTTTGCCTCCACCAGGGACATCAGCATCTTGAGAAAATCGTTCTGCCGGTTCAGGTGGATCGGCGTCAGCATCTCCTCCGGGATGGTCTCCGGTTTCTGCAGTGTGTACATGATCTTCTGGTTGTTCGCATTGAAGAAGGAATAGACCGTCGGGTCGAACTTGTCTATAAATTCGTCAAAACTCCTCACAAGCAGCGCCTCGTTCATCTCCTTGATCTTCTCATCGCTGAGACTGTCGATCCCCCGCACATCCCCGACGAGCGTCAGGATATCAGACTTCTCCGGGTTGATCTCCTCAAACAATAATGTCCTGTTGGTCTGTCTGATGATACTCATTCTCTACCTCCTCTTTCATTTGGTGTTAAATCCTTATAATGAACTTCTATTTCTGCGTCCTCCTGGTCAAAAATAAAAGTTACTTTCTCATGGTAATACAGGTTATAGGACTGTCCCCTGGTCAGCAGCGCCCTGCCGATCAGCACGCTCGCCTTGCTGTTGTTCTTGATGACGAGACTTCTGTCCTCACCTGGTTTGAAGATGATCTTTTCCGCGCCTTTTAAGTCCAGCGGCAGGCTGCAGGTGTCCAGGATCCACTCGAGCGTGATGCTCTCCCGGCGGCATCGTGCAAACAGGTTGATGCTCTCCGGCGGATAGTCAATCTCGTTTTTGTTGCGTATGACGTACACGACGATCTTCCCTGTGAAGTCACTCCCCGGCACCGCTTTCTCTATTGGCTCCGCCGTTCCCATATCCACCATCTGTCTTCTCACCGTGCGGTCTTTCCGTCTCCTGACGTAGGAAATGCAGAACAATGCCGTCACTGCAATGATAAAGACGGTGATGACAGACCAGAAGAACCAGTCGGTTTCCAGCTCCTCCTGCACAGGAATGAAGATCTCCTCCTGCGCGCTGTGCATGCCATAATAGTTTCCGACAGGATCGGCGAATCGAACTTCTACCCGAGCTGTCTGCGTTTTTCTCTGCGTTTCCGTTTGCTGTGTCTCTGCCTGCTGTGTTCCGATCCGGGATCCCGCCCGGACTTCTGCCGGATCCGGATTGTCCTGCATGTACGTCTTGTCGACCCATGCCTTTCCCTCCGATACGGTATAGTCCGCCTTCTCCCCGTCCAGATACAGTTCCATGCCTCCGTCTGCGAGGTGCCCGTCCAGCAGGCTGTCTCCGATCGGATCCCTGATATCCACCCAGATCCGTGCTGTCTGCGTGTCCGCCGCATATGTATGTCCTGTACTGACAGAAAATTCATACTCCGCAAACAGGTATGCATCGATCTGCATTGCCTGATCGGAAGCCATCTGTATTCGGACATCTCTTGAGACGGGTGCGGTGACATCTACCACCGTATAATTTTTGCCTTTGAGCACATCGATCCTGCCCGCCTCACAGTGGACCGTCATATTTTCGTTCTGCTGCGCCCCGGTCAGAAGGATCTTAGCCCGTTCCATCATGCAGTCCGGCAATGACACGGTCAGCTCCGCGTTCGTCCCGTCCATCTTCCCGATATGGCTTCCGCGATATCCCCATTGCTCAAACAGATATCTGCCGATATATCCGTACAGGCTGCCAGGATCCATAATCTCATACAGGCTGCCGCCCGTCTCGTCCGCGGCGGCATACACGGTGCATCCTTCCTGGATCTTCTCACCGATTGCCAGGACATCGATCTCTATGCCCTTATTTCTTGCCGCCGACACGGTCTGACTGAACGCGCTGGCGGATTCCTCTGTTCCCTGGTCCGTGTCCATCATGATCTCTCCGTCAGATATCAATATCATACTCTTTTCTGTCTGACTGCCCCGGAACAATGCCGCTGCCGCTTCGAGTCCCGCGCCCGCATTTCCATACTGCCTGTACTGGAGCCCGTCCAGCGCCTGATCGATCTCCGCGTAGCTGCTTCCGACCGGAAGTGCCGCGCAGACTTCATTATTGTAGGCGACAAATCCCATCTCACAGTTCATCGGCAGTGATGCCGCCAATCCTCTCACAAAGTCATATACAAGGTACTGGCTGTCCACGTCCTCCATGGATTTGCTGCAGTCCATGACGACGATGACCTCACGGCTCTGCTTCTGTTCCTCCTGCGCACAGACAGCGATCCGCGCCTGCGCGGAGATCAAAAGCAGCATCGCTATAGCAAATGATTGAATCTTTCTCTTTTGTATCGTTTTCTTCAATTGTCTTCACACCTTTTGTTTATTAGGGATTGTATTGTATATTCCAGCAGATTTTATCAGAAGTTGCTTTGTAATATTTTGTCGAATTTTGTTTTTTTATCGTACCACCCCAACACAAAAAAATCCATGACGTTCTCAGAAAACTTAATTTTCCAAAAACGTCATAGAATTTTGCCGGAGTACATTTTATTATATTGTTGTAACGTAAATCTTATGTTGTGTATAAAAGGAGGGTCTTGAATCATGAAAAATGTATTTGCTGTCTTATTGGCTCTGTGTCTGGTAGCGGTGGTTGTCCCGCCGGTTTCGGAGGGGGATGACGGGAATTATGGGATTAGCACACATGAATATTCCTGCCAGGGCGACGTCAATTAATCAATATCTCTATGAAACTTGTCTTGATATGCCTTCTGCAGGATCACCATTATATCTTTCCTATCATACAGGCAAATCAAATTATATCCATATCTAAGATAAGTTTCTTCTACCTCTGGCAAGCCTCGTTTCCCGTATACCAGGGACAGGTTTGCCAGTATGTCTCCTGCCATGTCCCCGCGGCAGCACTCGAGACCGTGCCGCAGACCTTCCTTTCCGATCTCCTCTGCTTTTTCCAGCTCGTCAGCTGCTTCCAGAAATCCTGCGTAATTTAAGTATAATGTCAATCCCGGAACAGCATGGTGCCGCATCAATACCCTGCTTTTTTTATAACGCTGCACCAACGCCTCATAGATGATGAGTGCTTTCTGCACTTTTTGCGCTTTTCTAAAGTTGATTGCTATATGATTCCATATCGTGTATTCCATCCGGAACGGGACACGGTAGATCATTGTTCCCGAATCCGCAGGCGGCATCGTCAGATGAAGCAGTTCCCAAAGCTGCTCGTTTGCCTGTTCGCGCGTCAGTTCGCCTCCCTCTGTCTGGGCGGAAATGCGTCCTGTCCCGATAAACTGTCTGTTGACACTCTTTGTCATATCCAGCTTCGCTTCAATCTCATCGAGCAGCTTCATCGCCTTCTCCCACCGGTCTTTCGGAAAGCTGCGGTTATACTCCCTCACCTTCTCATACAGTTCATAGTCGTCCGCCTCGATATACCCGTAATATTTTTCCCGCTCCATACCCATTCTTTTCAGCATCTGATAGAGATTCTTCTTATTGGGACTTCTCTTCCCTTTCTCGATGCGCGACAGCGTTTCCTGCGCGCAGATATCCGCACAGAGCTTCTCCTGAGATAGTCCTCCCGCCTCCCTGAGATCCCGGATCAGCTCATTGGTGATGACAAACTCGCCCTGAAAACTGCTTCTCATAAATGCCGCCATCATATTAGATTCCATGTGCACGCCTGCCGCATCATACAGGAAAACGAGTGCCTCCTGATATTTCTTACACTGTTTCAGCTCACTATGCCTGCCCATTTTCTCAAGGCAGGTTTCTTCCAGCGCCAATATTTCCCACAGCGGGCTCAGGGAACCATTCTCAACGAGGGATCGTTTTCCCTTTTGGCATATGATGTAAGCTTCCTCCACCCTATCCTGTCTCAGATAGAGCTGTCCCAGCAGCCACGCGCAGTGCGGGTACACCTTTACCTGTTCCTCGGTATCTGTGTAGTGGTGCAGTATGTAACTGCACAGCTGTTCCAAATGTCCGGATAAACCGCTGATATCCCCGAGCTCCCACAGACAGTATGCGATCACCATGATCAGCCGGATCTCCTGATTGCACAGGCGCTGTCCCGCCCCGAGTGCCCTTCTCCAATCATTGCGCAGGGTACACGCAAGTGCCTGTTCCATCCCGCACAGACAGGATGCATGATCCTGTTTTTTCATATAGCACGCCATCGCCCACAGCGCAGCCTTGTACTGTTTGTGGATCGAGCGCTTATTGTCATTGTATGTATCATAACCTGCGATCAGCTCCGTCAGCCTTTCGTGATCCCACTCCGCTATGCTGTGCTCGATCTCTGCCCTGTACGAAATGGCGGCATACTCTTCGCCGGATACTGCAAGCTCCAGCTTGTCGATGGATTTTCCCAGACGCTCAAACAATGCCTGCAGTGTAAAGTAATCAATCTCATGTCCCCCGCTCTCCACCTTGGACATCTCGGATATGCTTATGATCCCATCCGCTACACGCTTCTGTTTCTCGCCCATTTTCTCACGCTCCTTGAAGAGCATGACACCTAATTCCTGTATCATAGCTTTTCTCCTTTGTAAACAGTATACCGCACCTCTTTGTCACCGTCCACCGCCCTGCGATTACTTTTTCCCCTTTCTGGCATACGGGACTCTCTCGTCTGTCAGATCCAGCAGGTAGTCAATGCTCGTGTCATAGAGCAGTGCCAGGCAGATCAATATTTCCGTTGGGATCCCTACTTTCCCCCGCTCATAGTCGCTGTAGACCCGCTGGCTGCACTGCAGTCTCGCCGCCAGCTGTGTCTGTGTCAGGTCATTGTCCTCTCTCAAATCTCTCAATCGCGCATAACGCATATTTATCACCTCATTACCATCATATCCTAGCGGATTCCCCGCTAAGAATTTTTAGCGGAAATACCGCTAAACTTTTAGTTTAAAGATGATCGATCGGGACACCAAAAAGAGTCCGGCGGCGGTTCCTGATGCCTCCCGGATACTCTCCATATTTCCATTGCACACAATGATCCGGTATGATATATTTATTTCATCAAGCGACTGAAAAATATTTGAACCAGAAAGACGTGATTCCATGACAGACTATGAGAAAGCCATCGCCCTATGGCAGCAGAAAAATATCACAACAGACGCCGCGTTATCGGAGGCATTGAACGGTCAGCGGATCTCCTTTGCATACCACTCCGGCAAAATAGAAAACGACAGCATCACCTATCACGACACCAGGGAAATCTTTGAACACGACGGCGTGACCTCCTACACCGGCGACCTGAGGACACTCTTTGAGATCCGCAATTCCAGGGACGCACACGAATTCTTCCTGGCAGCATTCAATGAAAAACGCACGCTCGACGAAGCTTTTATAAGAGAATTGCAGCGGCATATTTTCATGCGAAATTTGAGAACATCCATCCGTTTGCAGACGGCAACGGGCGCACCGGAAGGCTTGCCATGAATTATTTCCTGGTCATGCACAACCATCCGCCCATCACCATCCACGAGGAGGACCGCCAAAGCTATTACGAGACGCTGGAGGCGTGGGATACCGCGCAGGATCTCGATGCGCTCCGCAGCTTCCTGATCAGCCAGACCGTGAAAACATGGTCCAGGCAGATCGCCCGCGCTGAAAAAAGAGCGCATCCGTAATCCGCCGATCACATCCTCGCCGCCATCAGGCTGCTCGAGGAATACCGCCTAAGCCCGCGGTAGAACACAAACACCGCCAGCGCGGACAGCAGCACCAGATACCCCAGCACCGCAAGCAGCTTTGCCGCGTCAAACTCGATCATGACGTGCACCGGGTGATAGATCATCATGCCCACCGGGATCACATTGTAGAGCAGGAACCGGGCGGATCCCTTGAAGATGCCGTCCGGGTAGGTGTCGAAGGTGATCACGCTGTTTATCATATGACTGGCAAACAGCTCCGAGCGCACGAACCAGAAGGACAGGCTGCCCATCAGCAGGGCAAACGCCGTCACAAGCCCTGCCCCCGTCACCGTAAACAACAGAAATAACAGCAGGCGCTCCACGCTGAAACAGAAAACGCAGATCAGCAGCAGGCCATACAGCAGATCCCCGATCGCGGAGGTATTTGTCGCGGAGGTCATCACACTGAGCAGGACATTTTTAGGCTGGACCAGATACGAGTCCAGCTTGCCGTTGATGATCAGCTCCGGCAGGGCAAATACCCGCGCAAACAGGATCCGCGACAGACCGAAACTGCTCGCCGCAAGCCCCCACAGCAGCATGACTTCGCGCATCGTATAGCCGCCGACATCGTCCCGCAGGCGCAGCAGGATCACCCACTGCACGATAAAGGTCGCATTGTTGAGCATCATAAATAAGACATTCGTCACAAAAGTGACCTTGTTGAGCATCTCCCGCATGATGTTGTACTTGACTGAGAGCGCGCACACCCGCAGCTGATTTTTAACCGCCGTTAACATACAGTTTCCTCCCTCCCTTTTCATAGATCCAGCACAGCAGCCCGCAGCCCAGGATCAGATAGACCACCTGCGCCGCCAGGATCTCCAGACACTTTTCCGCGCTGAAATCGACGATCAGCTTTGCAGGTCCGTAACACACCGTATAGATCGGCGTCAACTTCAATACCGGCTGCAGGGCTGCCGGAAAGATCTCTATCGGAAAGATCGTTCCCACGACCAGGATCATCTTGTCGTACAGCCACTGGAACGGGTCGGCATCCTCGATCCAGAATGACAGCATGCTGATACATATCTTGAACACTGCGTGGATCGTCATCCCGAGTACTGTGCACGGCACTGCCGCCAGAAGCGTGATCCCCCGAAATCCCGGGATCCCTCCCACCATTGTCACCCCGATCACAACCGTGAGCACAGCGTACATCGGCAGCTGTATGCTCCACTCCGCCGTGTATTTTGCAAGGATATACAGCGGGTAGCAGTAGGGTTTGTTCACCAGATACGCGATATTCCCGCCCCGTATATCCGCCGACACCTGCTGCCGTATCGTCGCCGAGCGCGCGCCAAACCAGATCATCTCCGTGATCATCACATACCAGATCATCTGCTCCTTCGTGTACCCCGCGATCAGATCCTCCGGCGACGCGTACATGTAGTCCCACAGATTGATAAATATAAAGCTCAGCATGAAGTAGCTGATAAATCCCATCGCGATATTTGCCGCATACTGCAGATTCTCCATCAGCACCGAGCGGTAGATCACCACATATTTTCTCATTGCGCTCTCTCCCTCCCCTCTGATCGGTAGATCTCCATGATGATATTTTCGAGCGGTATATTCGAGATGTTGATGTCCTCCACATGCTCCGCGTCGATGCTGCGGAGCGCGTCGTTGATCTTCATCACCGAGGTGTCCACCTCAAACCTGACATGACTGCCCTTCTGTTTCAATATCGTTATGCCCTCCGCCGGGGGCAGTGCTGTCTCCTCCTGCAGCTTCACCTCCACGATCTTCTTATTCAGATAGTGGTATTTCAGATGCTCCATGGAGTCGTCCATCACGATCTGACCGGAGTTGACGATGACGATGCGCTTGCAGAGCTTCTCGATATCCCCGATGTCATGGCTGGTCAGAAAGATGGTCGTGTGGAGCTCCCTGTTCATCTGCTTGATCAGCATGCGGATATTTTCCTTCACGACCGGGTCCAGACCGATCGTCGGCTCATCGAGGAACAGTACCTTGGGCTTGTGGATCAGCGACGCCACAATCTCGCAGCGGATGCGCTGTCCCAGCGACAGGTTCCGGACCGGTGTGTTGATGAAGTCCGAGAGTTCAAAGATCTCCGAAAGCTCCGCGATGCGCCACTCGGCCTCCCTGCCAGAGAGGTCATAGATCGCGCCGAAGAAACAGAAATTGTCGTACGGTGTCAGATGTGTCCAGAGCTGCTCCTTCTGCCCGAACACCGTGCCGATCTGGTAGGCAAGCTGCTTTCTCTTTTTCACAGGATCGATGCCAAGCACTTCCACCCTGCCGCCGTCCGGGTACAGGATCCCTGTCAGCATCTTGATCGTCGTGCTCTTGCCGGCCCCGTTCGGACCGATAAAGGCGAGCACTTCCCCCTCCTCCACGCCAAACGACACCCTGTCGACTGCCCTGATCTCCTCCGTCTGCGGGTGAAAGACCGCCCTGATGCTGCCTCTCATCCCCTTCTCCTTGCGCTTCACCCGGAAATTCTTGGTCAGCGCCTCCGCCTCGATCACTCTCATTGTCTGTCCCTCCTTAGAAATATTTAAAAATAAAAAGAGCCGTCATGTTATATACACTTTCATGTATATACCATGCGGCTCCCCATTTATCGAGATAACCTGTCCGAATCACTTTCGATCGCCGCATAGCCAAATAAGACTTTTCGTCCTACGGCCATGCGTTCCACCGTCTCATTACCGGTGATCGTCTGTGACCGTATGCTGAAAAATCTGAATCTGCTGCATAATCGAAATAAATAGTGCATTCTTAGTATCGTAATTCGGCATGTTCATTCTCTCCTGTTACCAAAAATCCTTGTCAAGTCTATAAATTTCTAATAGGATAGCACAGCCTTATATAAAAAGCAAGCACTTTTTCCATGCATGGGATATATCCGCCTCCACATAGTAAATATCGACCACCTCACAACACCTCTCTATCCCCGAAATAGTATTCAAAATACCGCTTCCGCAGAGGCTGGTAGGATCCCCTCGGAAGATAGATCTTCTTCCCGGTATCCATCTGTACTTCCTGCGCATTCAGGCTGACCACATGCACCAGATTCACGATGTAGGCAACCCCCACCCGCGAAAATTCCGGATAGCAGGAAAGCTTGCCGTAAATCTCAGCCATCGTCCGGCGAAGCCCGTACTGCTCACCGTTTGACAGATACAGATACTGTGTCTTTCCCTCCGCCTCACAGTACACGATCTCATCGACCGCCACGCGCTGGATCTTCCCGTCTATGCGCAGCAGCAGATATTTCCGACGTGCCTCCTCCATATCCCCTAGTATCTTGTCCAGCACCGGAAACAGTGTCTCCTCCGTGATCGGCTTCACAAGGTACTGCGATGCATCCACGCCAAAAGCATCCAGCGCATGTTCCCTGGATGATGTGAGGAAAATGATCCTGCCATTGTTGCCCATGCTGCGCAGCTCACGCGATGCATCCGTACCTAATTTTCCAGGCATGTATATATCCATCAGGATACAGTCCGGCATGTATGCGTTCTCCCTGACCTTATCGAGCAGATCATCGGCGCTCTCAAACCGCTCGATCGCAAACGCTGCCCCGGAATGCCTTTCCCCGTAATGTCTCAGCATCCGTTCCGTCTTATCCAATTCCGCCTCCTCGTCATCACAGAGTGCTATCAGATACATCCCAAGTCCCTCCTCTTTTCCTCTTTCAGATTACCAGTATCTCATGTTGCCGCAGGAATATTCATGATCAGCCGGAACACAAACACCCCGTTGTCGTTCTTAAAATCATACTCCCCGCCAAAGTTCTCCGCTGTCTTGATGATGCTCAGCACACCGATCCCGCCCGTAAACTCCGGTTTAGGCTGCCCGTTTTTCATTTCCGTCTCGATCCTGCAGGTATTGCTGCAGATGATCGCCAGCTTGTTTTTCTTCCGTTTGAGCACCAGCCGGATAAAACACTCCCGCTCTGACGACTGCTTCTTTACCTCGATGCAGCCATAGATCGCATTCTCGTAGGCGTTCGCCAGTATTGTGACGAGATCGATATTGGGTATCGTCAGATTCCCGCCAAGATCGACGTCCAGCGTGACATTGATCTGCTCTCTCCTTGCCTTTCTGGTATATGCCGACAGGAGATTGTTGACTGTCGTGTTGGCACATATGCACTCCGCTATGTGCTCGTTCATCTCCCTGTCATACTCCTTCAGATACTGCAGGAGCTCCTCGTTCTGCCCTCTGCGGGCGTGTTCCGCGATCACGGCGTTATGATGCCTGGCGTCGTGACGGATGCGCTTTCCGGACTCCACCGATTCCTGCAAAATCTCCATGTTGCGCTCCAGCAGCCGGTGGTTCATCTGCATCAGCTGGTTTTCTTTCTGGTACTCCCTCTCCTTGCCGATGTGCAGATACAGGCGGAAGATCAGCAGCTGCAGCGCGCCAGTCAGGAAAAAGTTCGTGATGATCTGGAACAGATGGTACGGTGTCTGCTCCGCCGCTCTGGGATTCATGATGAACCCTATGCCAAAGAGGATACTGATGATCATGACGCCGACGCTGAACCTGTCCAGTTCGTTCTCCACATAATATCCAAATCCCCTGATATCCACCTTGATCTTCCTGTCGATAAAATATGCCATAAACGTGATCAATACAATGCGGGTGACGATATCCGCCCACACATTCCTGTCAAAAAAGATGACAGAAACCTCGATACCCCCGATCAGAAATACCGCCAGCAGATAAAAGGTGAGTGCAAGCTTGTACACCGTCAGATAGATCGGATCCCTGCTCATAAAGACTGCAAACACACAAAAGCAGACGAACATCGCAAAAGCCACGATGCGCACACAGTTCGACCAGTCCAGCATATACCAGATACAGGCCGGCACAGTCACCGCCACACCAAAAAGAATATAACATACCACTGTCTTTCTGCGGTCATACCGCGGTTCGCTGAGCAGTGAAAACAGCAGGATCGTCCCGACCAGACTCAACGCAAACCGGATGAACGCTATGTATACCGAACCTCCCAGCACGGCAGCCACCTCCCTTACAGATACTTGTCGATCGCCTTCACCGTCTCCACAAGCCCGATCATCAGCTTTCCTGCCTGATCCGCCTTGTGGCTGGTGGCTGTCCCTAGCTCCGCCGCCTGCTGTGTGCTCGCCGCCACCTCCTCGCTGACTGCCGAGATGTGGCTGATGCTGTCCACGATCTCATTGTTGGCTTCCAGGATCTCCTCTATCTTTCCGTAAATATCCTGCACATTGGCATGAAGACCACCCATGCGGCTGCCGATCTCTCCAAACTGTGCACTCGCGTTTGCGATCAGCTCGTGCTCCGTTCCCGCCGCCATCATGACATTATCGACCGTGTCCTTTGCCATATCGGCATTTTTCTTCAGTTCGTCGACAATCTTGCGTATCCCCTCCGTCAGGTTTCTCGTCTCGTCCGCAAGTGCGCGGATCTCCTCGGACACCACGGCAAATCCCTTTCCCGCCTCGCCTGCCCTCGCACTCTCGATCGACGCATTGAGTGCCAGCAGGTTCGTCTGGCTGGAGATCGAGAAGATCCTCTCCGTGATATCCTCCACCGCCTTTGCATTTGAGATCAGGCTTGCCACGGAGGACACCACCTGCTGATTTGCCTCCTCGGTCTTATGCGCCTGCGTCTGCAGACGGTTCACGGTCTGTTGACCCTCCCGCACGGCTCCCTCGGAGCGCTCCGCCATCGCGAGCATCTCATCGGACATCTGCTTCGTCTCGAGGATCATGCTCTGGATATTGCCGGTCATCACTGTCTGTCTCCCGATACTCTCCGCATTGCTGCTGTTTCCCTCCGCGATATCGCCCAGCTCAGACACCGTGGAATCCACATCCCGGCTCAGCTGTCTGATGTGCTCCGCCGCCTCCGCCGAATTCTGCCTCACACAGGCAGCCACCTCCAGCACTTCGCTCAGGAGCGCCGTGCTCCTCTCCTTCTCCTGATTGATACTTGCGATCTTCCTGGCATTATTGTCATTGGATATCTGTGTGGTTCCGCAGAGCACGATCATATACACCACTGCAGACGCACCCTGGAGCAGGAGCGATGTACTGTTGAGCGGCGCACCCGAATGCATCTGTCCGAGCACTGCCACGATATAGATCACATCCAGCACATTGATCGCGCCAAAGACTATGGCGATCCGCAATATCAGCTTCAGATCATAGTACAGTATATAGATCACCGTCAGCGGAAAGACCATCATGAACACAAGGTCATTCTGCGCGCCGAACACAGCAAGCCCGTACACCGCCATGTAACCGATCACAGAGATATGCTGGAATGCCAGGCTGTCCTTTTTGTGAAAATAGACCGCATAGCATGCTATCATGGAAATGACGACCGACACATCCACAGCAAGCATAAAGCCCAGGCTGATATTTCCCTGCGCATAATCGCCAATATACCCAAAAAACAGAAGCATATCAATGATCGTAACGATCGTCAATACAAATTTGTTCACTCTCTTTTCTTTTCCGTACTGCGTTTTTGCCATTCAAATCATCCTTTCTTATTCTATTGCGTTCCATTGCGATTCCATTATGCCAGCGTGTGTCTCTAAATGCCCCGGACCTTCTCCGCTGCTCCCCCCGCACACTTCCTCTGCATGGGGCCGCGCATAAAAGAAGTTGCCAAAGCTTCATTTGGGGAAATGATTGCCTCAGCAACTTATAGGAGTAATATGAATTGCTACTGCAGTGCAATCCAAAAATATTATACTACATAATTTGTCGAAAAAACTATGTCGGGAATAGTTCGCACTTTTTTCGGTATAATTTGCAGACCCGCAGATCTATTTTGTTGCGCGCCTTTCGTCGATATAGTATGCCAGCAGCGCTGCCGTCCCGTCGACCCCCAGCCTGCTGCTGTTTATGGAAATGTCATAATTTCTGGATTCGCCCCATTTCCTGTCGCAGTGCCCGTTGTGGTATCGCCTGCGCTTCATATCCTTCTCGCGCATCCTCCGCTCCGCCTGCTCCTCCGACAGATGGTACAGCCGCATGATTCGCTCGATCTTTTTGTCCCTGTCCCCGAGCACAAAGATCGATATCATACTGCTGTATTCCTTTAAGATCGTCTCGCTGCACCTGCCCACAATGACAAAGGACTCACCTGCCTCCGCCTTGTTTATCAGATGCTCAAACTGCAGCAGATACAGGTTTTCTTCCGGCGAGCTGCTGTAGCCGCGCACTGTCCTCGACGCCAGCCTGTTCCTGTGCTTCTCGTCCAGCCCCCGCAGATCCTGCATATCCAGATTCTTGTCCGCCGCGATCTCGTCCAGCAGATTGTGGTCAAGCAGCTGGATCCCATAGTGTTTTGAGAGCCGCTCCGCGATTTCATGACCTCCGCTGCCATATTCCCTGCCCACAGAGATGATTAATTGTTTTTCCATCAGCTTCGCCTCCCTTTATACATATCTGACATAAATGATGAGCATGGAGATCAGCACTACGATCACCGTGGCCGGCATCATCTTCTTGCAGTACTGTCCCCACCTGATCACGTAACCCTCCCTCGCCGCTGTCGCGATGCCGACAACATTGGCGGATGCGCCGATCGGTGTGGCGCTTCCTCCGATGTCCGTCCCCATCGCCAGCGTCCACGCGAGCATGGACAAGTCCACACCGTACGTGACGGACAGCGTCCTGATGATCGGTATCATCGTCGTCGCAAACGGAATATTGTCAACGAACGCACTGGCAACCGCCGACAGCCATATGATGATCGCGATCATGACCATGACATTGCCGCCGCTGATCCTGCCGATAAATGCCGCCATGATCTCCAGGGTCCCCGTCTGCTCCAGACCACCGATCACGACAAACAGACCGATGAAAAACAGCAGTGTCTTGTAATCCACCTTCCGCAGCAGCGTGACCGCATGTCGCCACGACGTCACCAGCGTCGCAGCCGCCACGATCGTCCCGATCGCAGACACCGTAAGCCCTGTCTGTGCGTGTGTGACCAGCAAAACGATCGCAGCCCCAAAAATAATGCTGCTCACGACAAATCCCTTCCTGTCCGTGATCGTCGACTCCGGGCTTGGCAGACTGCCGTAATCGACCGCCTCCTGCGCTCCCGTTTTCAGTTCCCTGCCAAACAGCAGATAGAAATAGACCAGCACTGCGATCAGCGATATCCCGGCGATCAGCCCTGTGTTCGTCACAAAATCCGTGAAGGAGTACCCCAGCGATGTCCCGATGATAATGTTGGGCGGATCGCCGCACATCGTAGCCGAGCCTCCCAGGTTCGCACAGAATATCTCAGACAGGATCATCGGGACCGGATTGAACTTCAACAGCTGTGAAAGCTCGATCGTGACTGCTGCCAGAAACAAAATGACCGTGATGCTGTCAATGAACATCGCCAGCACGGTCGACAGAACCATAAACGTGACAAACAGCGGGATCACCTGATACTTTACAAGCTTGGCGATCCGCATGCACAGCCATCTGAAAAAGCCTGCCCTTGCCATGCCTTCCACCATCACCATCATGCCGAAGATAAACAGGATCGTCTCCCAGTTGATGCCGGCGCTGCTCTCTGCCGACTCGCCGGACAGATACCAGAAATCCGCCGTGAAGATGCTCTTCAGATTCACCGTCTCGATCACTGCCGCCATGCTGTGCATCCCCACTCCGAACACAAAAACCACCGTCAGCAGTGCACACACCAGCGACACAACATGTCGCTCCACAATTTCAGTCACTATAAAAACAAACATTGCAATAAAGATGATTACTGCAAATACCTGCGCTAACATATGAATCCCTTCTTTCTAACATTATATTGTATGTCATGATATCATGCATTGATAATGTTAGCTTCGCTTTTTCCCGTCCGACTGGTGCATAAAATCCATGACAAGCCCGTCGGATGTCTGACAGAAAGGCTGCAGCACCGCCAAAAGCCCAAAAGTCCTGCGATGCAATATAAGGGCTCGGTTCAGGTGGGAAAAGGAGGGGAGCGAATGCAGTTCGATCGGCTTCTCTTCCGCATTTCTGCCCTCACCGAGCATCTCACTGCCACACATTTTCAGGCTGTTGATGTCGGCGTGAAGTGACATGGGACAAAAGGCAGTCTCCGCCATCGGCCCGCGCAGAAAAAAGGCGTCCCTCGCCGCCGTATCAAGATAGATCCCCGTCAAAAACAATATGATCATCAATACCAGGCTGATGATCCGGCACTTCCTCTTCTGCACGATGCTTCCTTCCTCCCTGTCCAGAACGTCGTAATTATAGCACACTTTTATATTGATGGAAAGAGGATATTTTTTTATCCGGCTTTACGGGAATCGACAGACCGCTGCTCCACGACTCGCACAGACTGGTCATGGCAATCAGATATCCAAGAATTACTTTTGGCACGGAATATTCTTCTGTCTGCTGTGTCTCGTCAAGCAGGCTTATGAGAGATGACGGCGACGGCTTCTCAGAACATACAGTCCTTGACAGTTGCCTCAGGCTGGTCTGTAGTTGTCTGTTCATCCTTGTAAATTTTTCCATCCCTTGGATTATACCACCATAGAAAAACTTTTTTATGAGACGTATCCCAGAAAGCGTCCAGTTTAAGCGTTGCCGTCCCTCCGCCTGGAAAGTACACGCAGAGCGTTTTCCGGTCGGGACTTGCGCACGCCTGAATATGCAGATCCATTTTATCCTCTGGCATCTCCGGGCAGATTTCCCAGACAGGCTGATAGGTCATGATCTGCAGATCATCTGACAGCGCCCGTATATACCGGATCTGTTCAGCCCCCTCATAATGCAGGGCCTCATACCATGTACAGGGATTAAAATCACTGCGCTCCTTCTCCGAGATACTGCACCACACACATCCATGCCCATAGGTGTGGCCAAAAGCGCCTGAAAACAATGCCCAATAAGCGCGCTTCCGCACCATCCATGCGCCATGAAAAGGCGTATTCTCAACTTTCTGGTCATATTTCAGGTCTTTATCCAGCACACCTTTTGCCAGTCCCTCTGCCATCCGCCGCCAGACATTTTTATAGTCCACGCCCAGGTGAATCGGCTGCCGGTCTCCGCCCAGACACCAGAGAATGTTATTCCTGTCTTTGTAGCGGTGTCCGATCCACTGTCCATAGCGGTATGCATTCTCTTCGGTCACAGTCTTATCAAATGTCTGTCCCATCCAGTTGCAGCCCACGACCAGCTGCCCCCACACAGGCAGAAGCAGCACATAAAATCCATACGCTTGTGCCCGGTCAAGAATCCAGTCCAGATATTCAAAATATTTCTCATTCGGGGTATTCAGGTCGTTATTGAGCAGGGCTTTCTCCCCGGCAGGATTTCGTATCTCCACATCCTGCTCCGGATCCAGCGCCACGATCTGCAGCACGGTAAATCCCTGATCTTTCCTTGTTTTCATATAATATTCCACATCATCCCATTTGATGCGCTGCGGCATTGTCCACACCGTATCTGCCAGCCATGTGAACGGCGTGTTGTCCGCATGGACAAAATAGCGGTTATTTTCCGAGATTTTCAGTTTTTCCATATGATTCCTTTCTTAATTTCATACTATGATGCCAGGGGCAAAAGGGTATTATGAATTGACTTTTGCCTCCAGCATCAAACTATGTTTTTGATAAAGCAACGCATCAATTCTATTCACTTGTTCTGTAGCCATTTTTCGCATCATTTCGTTGTTAAGCAGCTAACAGTTTTTCAGATGTGTATCAAACGCCTCGATCTGCTCGGGTGTCAGATTTACAAACGGCGTATCGTTGAGCATAATCACCGTCATGTCGCGCATCCCTGTCGGTACTGCCTTCCATTCCGGAATGAATTTTTCTACCACAGCCATCGCGGTTTCGCTTTCCAGCAATTCACTAAACGGCGATTTGGATGAATAGATTTTGATAATCGGCACTTCCGGCATATATGTATATTCATAGGTTCCTGCCGGCACCTCGATTGGCTCTTTTGCAGTATTTGGCAGAACAATCTTTGCCGACGCGCCAAACGGCACAGTCACCTTCAGCTGAAATTCCCCGCTCTTTTCCACATTCCAGCAAATCTCATAAAGACCTGCAATGGACTGATATTTCATGGCACAAGACGTAATCCGGTAATCCGGCTGCGGCGCAATCGTCACATGCGTGAATCCGGGATGCGCTTCCTCGATATGCAGGCCTGCCATATTCCGGTACATCCACTCCACAACGCTCCCATAAGAATAATGGTTCAGAGAATTCATCTCAGTACCGCTGATCCTGCCATCGGGCAGAATCGAATTCCAACGCTCCCAGATGGTGGTTGCCCCCATATTGACCGCGTACAGCCAACCAGGGCAATCTTCATTTAAAAGCAGCTTATAGGCCAGCTCGTTATTACCATAATCGGACAATACTTTGTTCAGCAGACAGGTTCCTACAAATCCTGTCTTCAGATACCCTTTGTTGACTTTCAGTTTTTCTTTCAGAAAATCAGCAATCCGTTCTTTGCTCCCTTCCGGGGCAAAATCCATGTACAGCGCGACTGCATAGGCTGTCTGTGTCGTCAATGCAAGACGGCCGTTTGCGGTAAAATACTCTGCCTGCAGCGAAGCCTTGATCTCATCCGCCAGTGTCCTGTAAGAAGCTGCATCTTCCTCTCTGCCCAGAAGCTTCGCCGCTTTCGCCACAATATCCGCAGACTGATAATAATATGCCGTGGCGATATATCCGTCCTCGGTTGCGCCCTTAAAGCCGTCATCTCCCTCGCCGTCCAGCGCCAGCCAGTCGCCAAAATGAAATCCTACATCCCAGCGGCGCCTTCCTCCTGTGGCTTCATCAATTCCTTTGATGTAGTCCACCCACTGCCGCATACTCTCAAACTGTTCCTTTAAGATGCTGATATCCCCATAATATAAATACAAATTCCATGGAATGATTGTCGCTGCGTCACCCCACACGGAACAGGTCGGACCATTCTCATGAAAAGCCGGTATGACAGAGGTCACATGTCCGTATTCCTGCTGCGTCTCATACAGATCATGGCTGAACTTGCGCAGGAAATTGTAGCTGTCCATATTAAAGCATGCCGTGCCTGAGAATACCTGTGTGTCCGCGGTCCATCCCATGCGCTCGTCCCGCTGCGGACAGTCCGTTGGAATGTCCACATAATTGCACTTCTGTCCCCACATCGCATTCTGAATCAGCTGGTTTACCTTGTCGTTGTTTGTGGTGATCCATCCAGTCTGTTCCAGGTCGCTGTAGAGCACGCAGCCGGTAAACTGCTCTGTGCTGATTTCCTTTGTAAAACCTTCCACCTTGACATAGCGGAATCCATAATACGTAAAATGCGGCTGTACATCCTTTGCAATTCCGTCTGAAATATACGTAAATTCTGCCTTGGCTGTCCGCAGATTATCCCGGTAAAAATTGCCGCCCTGCAGTACCTCGCCAAACTGCATATGAATCTTAACTCCCTTGGGCTCATCAACAGAAAACCGCACAAATCCCGCCATATTCTGTCCCATGTCAATCACGGTTTCCCCAGCCGGTGTATGGATAATGCCGATTGGTCTGATCTCCTCCTTGACAATGACCGGCTGTCCGTATCTGGCCGTCAGGCGCTGTGTAGGACCATCTAAAATCTCGGCATCATATAATTCAGGAGCGTCGGATGTCGGAACAAATGTTTCTCCATCATAAATATTACTAAAAATTACATCTCCTGCTTTGACCTTCCAGGATTCATCGGAGAGAATCTTATCCTCTCCTCCCTGCGCATCCTGCATCACCAGCTCCAAAATCATTTTGTGCTGATCGCCATAGTTATTGACGGCATGATCCAGACCAAATCTCCCCTTATACCATCCGTCTGCCAGAAATACTTCCAGCTTATGCTGTCCGTTCTTAATCTGTACCTCATAAGTCTGGTACTGAATCCAACGGTTGTAATCGGTACACCCCGGCGTCAGATATTCATTTCCAACCCGCTCGCCGTCCAGGTATAACTCATACAGCCCCAGTCCCGTGACATAGATACGGCTCCTTTTATATGTCTTGTCTGTTGTAAATTCTTTGATTAGTACTGGTTTTGTATCCTTTAATTTGCCGCAGCCAATCCACTTGCCCTCCCAGGGTTCTTCCATCCTGGCAGTCTCAAACCATGCTGTATCGCTGACGGCGTACTCTCCGTTCTCTCCCCACACCTCTGCCTGCCAGTAATATCTGGTGCGCGGCTTCAATTCCAGCGCCAGATCTGTACCGATCATTGCAAGCCCGGATGATTTCCCGGTATCATATACTACATCCTCAAATTCCGTATCCAAAGCCACACGGATGCGGATGGCTTCGGCAGTTTTTGCCCTGGTATCTTCCACACGGAAGGATATACTTGGCGACTTAATCTCATATCCCAATGGATTTGTCAGATGGTTTGTCTGCATCCCTGTAATTTTCATCCGTTATTTCCCCCTTTTCCAGAATAGCCTCATGGAGCCTGTTTAATGCTTCCGAAGTCAAAAATTATTTTTCCAAAAACGAAATCAGTGCATTTACAGATGCCTTTGCACCACCCAATGTTTTCATATCCGCGCTGAACTCATTGACCTTTTCCTTATAAGACGGATCATTTAACAAAATCTGTATCTTTTCTTTGAGCATCTCACTGGTGATTCCCCCTTTATCCAGAAGCGCAAATCCAAGCCCGTTGCGCTCAATCTGTCTTGCGGTAATGGCCTGCTCATCCATCTGCGGAATCGCGATCATAGGCACCCCGTAATAAATGGATTCTCCTGTGCCGCCCATACCTGCATGGGTGATAAAAACGGACGCCTGAGACAGAATATCCAGCTGCGGAACCATTTTTCCAAGCTCCACATTTGCCGGTACGTCTGTCAGCGAATCCGGGTCGATTGCTCCCAGAGCAGCAAATACATTGATATCAAGATCCCTGACTGCATCGAACAGAATCGGATAATACTCCGGCCAGTTATTAAATGCTGTTCCAAGTGAGGAATATAATAGAGGCTTCCCGTTATCAGGCGCCTGCCATGTGCCGAATGTGCTTCGTTTGCCAATCTGCACCCCTGTAAACACAAAGCTGTCATCAAACGTTTCATAGTTGGGCACCAGACGCTTCTGCATCATCACAAGGTTCAGATCCCCCTGTCCATCAAAAATCTCTTTGACCGTCATCTTCCGGCATCCATATTTTTCAACATACCCGTCCGCAATCTGGTCCGCCGCAATCCGAAGCGGGTGATCCGCGGGAATCCCTTCAAAGGACGCCGCCACGGAGTAGCTTCCGTTGGAAGGATAGCTGGTGTACAGCATCACATTGGGAATGCCTAGGATATCTGCTGCCATGGTACCGGCAATACCTGCAAAATCATGAAGAATTGCATCCGGACGATCCTCTCGCAGTACACTTAAAACATCTTCAATAAATGCGCCTGCCTCATTCAAAAACAGGAAAGGAACCACAGCCGCAACATTGTCCTCCTGTCCGTCATTTTTTTCTTCCTTGCTCTCATTATGTTTATCATTTTCTGCCATCCAGGACTTCATTGGCACAAATTTTGCACCGGTTGGCTCAATGACCTTCCTGAAATCTTCCGTTGTAAAATAAGTCACGCGGTGCCCCGCATTTACTAGCTCTGTTGTGAGCGACAGTGTAGGATTGATGTGCCCGAAAGCCCCAAGCGATACGATTGCTAAATGCATAATTGATTCCTCCTGATTCTATTCTTTCTTAATAGTTCCCAAGACCATGCACAGGTTCTTGTGGCGAAATTACATGATGTCTCTTGTTGCATATAATTTTATAAAAATACGACCTAACCCGGACAAGCCGGAACCAAAATTTTGCCATTTTGCGCAAGATTTCGTTGTTAAGTGCCTAAACTACAATGTAGTTTTTTTTTGACGAGCCGACATATTTTTCTGTCATTCTCTGAGATGAATGTTTTTCCTGTTATAATATCTTTGTATAAGTCTGCTGTTTATTGCTGCTTTTTCGTTTTCTGTTTCTTTTCCGCATTCATAATTTTAGTTGTAACCAAAGATACTTTATGATACACTGATTATAAGTTTAGGAACTGTAGAAAAATAATAAAAATACAGGGATTGAGGCTGCGGTGGACAGCGCACTGTATACCATGCCGGAAGATTTTGGATTAAAAAAGTTGCTGATCGCACATAAAGCGGAGGTGAAACAGATGTGTATTACAGAATACAATGAAGCAGAAACCATGGAGCAGTTTCGAGAAGAAGGACGGGAAGAAGGACGGGAAGAAGGACGGGAAGAAGGACGGGAAACGGCGGCCGTTAATATGCTGAAAGATCATTTGGCATTAGATAAAGTTGTCCTGTATTCAGGTCTTTCGAGGGCACGCGTATTAGAACTGCAGAAAAATTTGATAAATAATTGAGCGCTCTGTCAGACAAAATTTGAGCCGCCAAAAGGCGGCATGAGGGATTTTTATGGCATACTATATTACCTACGGAGAATTTCAGTATCATTTAAAAGAGTATTACCAGAGAACGGGAAACCGGATGCAGTTTCCGGAAATGACAACCTATCTTTATCGAAAGGGCCTTTTACTGGACGCACCCCCTTGGGAACATCCAGTAAATAAGATGTATGGACCTATGACGGATGAGGAATTTGACAAGGTTATAGATTCTTTCGTACTGTCCCTGACACCGAATACTCCTGTCACTTCGGCTGTCAACGAGACAGATATTATTCCACAGGCCAGGGATGTTTATGTGATCTGGCATCCCAGGTATACCCGTCCCAGCACGCATACCCACAATTATTTTGAAGTGGATTTCGTCGCTTCCGAACAGTGCTCCTTTGTATTTGAAAATGAGGAAAGAATCCTAAAGACTGGCGAGTTATGTATTGTTGCGCCTTATTCCAAACATGATCTAACCATCAATGATGACGAAACTACCGTCTTTTGTATTATGATCCGGAAAAGCACTTTCAATACGACATTTTTCTCCCTGATGTCGCAGAAGAATCTGCTTTCCTATTTCTTTCGGACAATCCTGCACGGAGATTCCCATGCGAATTATTTATTATTTTATTCCGAGGATGTTGTCTGGCTGAAAAATATCATCAGGAACGCGATAGCTGAATGCCACAAGGGAGACGACCTCAGCAACAACAACTGTATCAGTTGGATTCATCTCTTTTTCTCGCAATTAATCCGCGACTACAGCAAGACCGTTCAATTTTATAACTACCAGATGGGAACCGATTTTTCGCTGGTTCTCCAGTATATCCAGCACAATTACCGGACTCTGACGCTGGCCTCTCTTGCAGAATTTTTTCATTACAGTGAGGCGTATTTAAGCACACTGATCAGACAGAACACAGGCTGCAGCTTCACCTTCCTTGTGAAACAGCTTAGAATGGCAGACGCCGTCTCTTATCTGACCAATACACAGATGAAAATCGGGGAGATTGCCGAGAATGTCGGCTATAATTCTGCGGACCATTTTTCGAGAGTATTTCGCACAACGTATCAGATGTCACCGCAGGAGTACCGCAAAACGCATCAGACGTTGGAAGAATCATTTACACCGTTTGCGGAGATTTAAATTATGTGTACAAACATGCGTTCATCCATCGCAAAATCAGCCGCGAAAGCAGATAATCCCCTGATAGATGATATCCTGTCCCAATTGGTCAATTCTCTGTGCCATACACTGTCATCCAAAGGACTTTATTAATGATAATGCTGCCGTGTTTCCAGCGTACTCTGCACAAATTCGGGACTTTCGGATCCAACTATTTCTCTACACAATCGTGATCGCGGCAAAATCCACTGTCCCTTCTGTCACTTTCACATAGACACTGTGAACGCCTGTTGTCTTTTTTAATTTTTCTGACTTTTCTTCCCATCCGGCGGAGCCCACGGTCATGGAAGACACCTCCTCACCGTCCGGCGAGTCAAGCAGCACCTGTACCTTCCCAGTTCCCCGGAGTTCCAGCGTGATCTCTTTCTCATCCCCATCAAAAGCAAAATACTTGAATCCTGCCACTGCACCCTCCCTGAGATTTGTAATATACGGCTTGAACCCCTTTTCATAATCAGTATCCTCTTCCTCTGTGATATAAGGCATATCTGCCGGAAGTTTAGGAAACATTTCACCGGGAGCCGGTTCTACCACATGCCCGACAGCGCTGCGGTCTTTCTCTGTGAGATGGCATGCGATATAAGACAGATATGTATTCTTTGCAGGAAGCGGTCCGCCATTGAGCCCGCAGCTTGTGATCTCAATCTGCGGAATCGTCCCGTCTTCTGCAATCTGCACTCTATCTGCGCAGCCTTGTCTGGAAAATCCAGTGCCGTGGGTCTGGCGATACCAGAAAATATATACTTCCCCGTCAATTTCCACAAGTCTGCCATGGTTATTGCCTGTATAATTTACAGCAAGCTCATTGCCCTGATAACCCAGATCGCCGTTTGATACAATCACACCCTGATATGTAAAGGGTCCTTCCGGAGTCCTTGCCATCCCATAGCAGAGCTCATGACCCTGCAGACTGGAATACACAAAATAATACCAGTCACCAATCCTTCGAATACTGGATGCTTCAAAGAATGGGTGTTCTTCATATCCCGTTCCTTTGGCAGTGTCTATACCATTGGCCACACATACCGGATCACTAATAATCGTATGCATATCATCTGCAAGCCGCACCATCATTGCACCTGGAAAAATAACGTTTTCCATTCCCGGAAAGCGGAATTTCGTCGCTGACAGCAACAGAGATCACATTGGTAAAATCAAGGGAATAATACAGATAATATCTGCCGTCCGGTCCCTTGGCGACATCCGGCGCATACAGTAAATGCGGATTCTCTGGTGTTCCTGACGGCATATCGATCACAGGAAGCTCTCCCTCATAGGGCGCTCCATTGAGCGGATCCTGATCTTTGCGATAGCTGACTCCCTCACACCGCCAGTTGCCAGGATCATCGACCGGCGCGCTCCACACAACATAGTCTCCCTCGCAGAATGATACGCCATTTCTGCTGTCATGACTGCCATATAGATAAACTCTCCCATCAAACACATGCGGTTCGCCATCCGGCACAAATTCCCATGATGGAAGGTATGGATTCAATCCTAATGCTTTCATAAACACCCTCTCCTATCTTCTATTTCTTGCGCAAATTAAATAAGTTATAACCTGTCAGTCTTTGCTGACATATTTGATGCAGACGGATTCTATTCTTTATGAATGATTGCATTTACCCCTTCACATATGATAACATTAGATTCGATCGGACTGGTATATTATTTCCTGTTCTTTGTTTTGATTGTCCATGCACATGAATCAAGCAAGGGAACGCCCTTCCCTCCTGCCTGATTCATGTACAATCGAGTTTGCCGGCCTTCCGGACAGCTTTGAATCAGAAGGATACGACCGCACTCATATGCGGCTTCCAGACTGTCAGAATCGCTTAATCGAAGAAATCCTTTCTGTACAGTCCGAGGTGATTGTCGTACTTCATAACGGTTCTCCGGTTGAGATGCCCTGGCTTCCCAAGGTGAAGGGACTTTTAGAAGCCTATCTTGGCGGACAGGCTGTGGGCGAGGCTCTTGCAGATATTTTATTCGGCAAAGTCAATCCATCCGGAAAACTGGCGGAAACATTACCCTGTAAGCTCTCCGACAATCCCTCCTACCTGACATTTGGCAACGGGGAAGCCGTCGAATACAATGAAGGTCTTTTCGTGGGATACCGTTATTATGACAAGAAAGAGATGCCCGTTGCATTTCCGTTCAGATATGGACTCTCATATACAACTTTTGTTTATAGCAATCTGACTGTCAGCCAGAGCGAAATCTCTGACAGCAATACCCTCACGGTAACTGTAGATGTGACAAACACCGGCAGCACAGAAGGCAAAGAGATTGTCCAGCTCTATGTCCGCGATCTGACAGACGCAGTACAACGCCCGTTAAAAGAATTGAAAGGCTTTGACAAAGTATCGCTGAAACCCGGCGAGACCAAAACGGCCTCCTTCACACTCGATTACAGAAGCTTTGCATGGTACCACACAGGCATTCAGGACTGGTATGCGAAAACCGGCGATTATGAAATCGTGATCGGCGGCGCCTCCCGCGATATCCGCCTGACACAAAAGATTCACCTGAATACCAAAAAGAAACTGCCCTTGAACGTCCATATGAATACCACACTGGGAGAATTGCTGTCCGATGAGCGCACGATTCCATTTGGACTGGATTTTAAAAACCGCATGGATGCGTTCTTTGGCGCGCAACTGACACCCCGGATATAGACAGTTCAAGTTCCAAGGAAGCGATCAGAGACGCGATGAACAATGCTATGATCGCTTCCATGCCCTTGCGCAACATGGTGACCTTTGGGCTGATTGGCAAAGAAGATCTTCAGAAAATGCTGGATAAGATCAATTCCTTATAAATTCCAAAAAAGGACTGACAGCGCTTTCTCTGCACTGTCAGTCCTTTTTCCTGATTTTCTGTTTTTCGTTTTCATGTCATTTACTTCTTCATCATCTGGTACAGTTTTGCAGCTTCCGTTACATTCCCGCTCTGTGCGAGGAGACCACATACGATCTCAGCCTGATACTCCCTGTATGTCTTGACGATTTCCTTAAAGATACCATGTTCCTTGCGATTTGCTGCATAATTCTTTTCTTTTAATGCGATTGTACTCATTGTCTTAATCTCCTTTTCTATCTGATTTCTAACTAAGGGACTGTTAATTCTTAACAGTTCCTTAGCTTATTTTCTGTTTCCCTGTTACAAATATAGTTTACTGTTTTCCGAGCCAGAAAAACAGGTCAGAAATTAACTTATTTTAAGGCGATATTGACTTTTATATCTTGTTTTTATAAGATACTATCATACGAAGCGATAAAAAATAACAACATTATTAAACTATTAACAAGTTTCAATTATGAAAGGGAGTCCATCATGAAAGAACCTGTTTATGAGACCATCCAGTATTTAAATCCTCTGGGAATCAGTATGCAGTATATCACAACCCCGGGCGGCTACCACCCGATGCACTGGCACGAAGATCTGGAAATCCTTTATCCATTAAATGGCACCGTCACCATATGGGTGGACAAAAAAACATATCTGTTAAAAGAACGACATTTCTCCGTGATCGAATCCGCCCAGGTACACAGTACCTGCTCCCTCGCCGATGCATCCATGTTTCTCTGCATTCATTTGTCCAAAATGCAGTTTAAGCACTATCTGCCGGAGATTGAACTGCGCAGCATCAACTGCATTCCCGATGAAGTGATGGATGACCACTTCCCAGAATACAGGAACATCTGTGAATTGTTTGAAGCCATGACTCGGCTGTATATAAAAGAACTCAGCTTCCATTCGCTGGAAGCTGAGGGTATTCTCCTACAGATTATCGCACAATTGCTGCGCAGTTTTTCAGCGGAAATTCCTTTTGCAAGCACGGTTGACACACAATCCAGGGAACGAATCCGCGAAGTGATTTCCTATGTAGAGACAAACTTCCGCGATCCGATCTCCCTTCTGGATATTGCGGGCCACTTAGGACTGACGAAAGAATATTTCTGCCGCTTTTTCAAAAAAAGTATGGGTATCTCTTTCTTAAAGTACTTAAATGATGTCCGCCTTTCCCATATTTATCAGGATCTCCAGAACACGGACGCACCCATCGCAGAAATTATGGAGCGAAACGGATTTACCAACCAAAAGCTTTTCAATCAGGAATTCAAAAAACAGTACGGCCAGACGCCGTCCGTGGTCCGGCATCCGCGGAATTTTGCAATGGAAGGAGAACAATGATGACATTTAAAGAAACCTTTCCAGATCATTTAAAAATGAACCCTCTGGAAAATATTTTTAAGCAATATTATAGCCACTTTCCGGAGCGCAGCCTGCAGCTTCCCCATACCAGTGAATCTACTGTAATCAGTCCATGCCGGTTTCAGTTCATGATCCCCGACCTTTTTCCCATTCATATAAAAATTGAACTGTCCAAGCCCGCAGACCTTTGCCACGGCGCTTTTCACTGCTTTTTCGATATCGAATTCTTTTCTTGCATAAAACGGTCTTGCAGTCTGTTTGGAGTCCTGTTACGCAAACAGTCAGCTCCTCACCATCGAATACTTTGCATTTTTTTATGTCCTGGAAGGAACCTGTCTGCTTACAACAGTACACTCAAAGCGCACGATGCAGACTGTGGAACTGTGCATACTGCCTCCTGATACGCCCTATTCCATTTTTACGAAGCCAGAGGATTCAGGACGCGTGATCGTATCCTCCGCACAGGTTCTTGTATCATAAAAATACAGATAACATTCTTCTGCGCAGTGCCCCTGATACAGATATTCCGCCGCGATGAAATCCTGCCGATCTTCGGCGCTCATGCGCGAAGTCGCACTGACTACATTGCGGAATATCGGCTCCGCCTCGCCCAAAAATCTGTTCCTGTTGTTCGGGCGGCATAGCGGCAACCTGCATCGCGCCTGTAATCTGGGCGGGAATCGCTTCCAGAGGGCCCGGAAGATGTTCCAGGATATCCCTTAAAAATCCAATCCGCTCCGGACTTTCTCCTTTTAAGCTGCCTCCCTTTGCCCACCAGAGAATCTCATGCTCCGGGTCAAGGAAGATCTCACCGTGGGTACAGTAGGCTCCCACAGAAACCGCACGCCAGAACCTTCTTGACATCTCGCGTCCAGAGATACTTCCCCAGAAATGAGACAGATTTCCCTCATAGCAGCACTCGTCCATAACGACAGGCTTGTGGTATTTTTCCCTTAGATCGGCAAGCCGCCAGAATGCCTTGGACTGAATGGAAAGATGTGTAATATTCTTCCGGAAAGCATCCCACATCGGAAAACAGTTGTGGCAGGACAGAAGATGGTTCCACGGATCGTTTTTGGCCACAAATTCTTCGATATCCTCCCACTTTCTTGCCTCCAACGCATCCCAAAAGGCAAAACAGGGGGAATGCACATCCCATTTTCCGTCTGCGTCTTTCTCAAAGGCATACCACTGCGGGTCATTGTGATTGTAATCATAGCTTTTTGGAAACACACAGAAACGGATCTTATTAAAGGGCGCTTTTGCAAGAGAGTCCATGGTCTGATTGACCAGCTCCTCCGTCTGGTGCACCAAGGCATACACTGTCGTACGGACTCCGCTCTTGCACACTGCCGCACAACTGCCGGAGCCAACGGTTCGCCGTTTTTGCGGTTCCACGCCGCCGACGTTTCTCTCTGATTACTGATGCCGATACAGGCAATCTCATTTTTACAGATATGTGCTTTCTCAATCACATTTTTTATCACCTGGACGGTGTTGTCATAAATCTCATTTAAGTCATGAGACACCCAGCCTTTTTCACTAATGTACTGTCTGTGCTGCCACAATCTGGCTTACCATGGTGTCCAGACCGCCAAAGGGCGCATGCTCCTCCACTGTGACCACAATTTTTGCACTGGAAGCAGCACGGATCACAGCTTCCCGGTCTATTTCCAAGTATTCCTCTAAATCTGCATGAAATAAATCAAACGCGTCCTATAATTCCAAAATGTACTTACCTTGCGTACACGGCTCTCCTCAGCTACAGCACTTTCAAAATGCATGGAAGCATAGGAAAGCGGATCGTCCACAAAGCCGACCTGCTGCGCGACGCTCGAGGCGGCCTTTGACGGCTGCGGATTTTCATATAAATACAAAAGAAACAGCCTGATTCCGCGGTCAATAAAACTTGAACTCCATCCCAGTGACCCCGACGGATTTTTTGATGCCTGTTTCGCGGTGCCAAAATCGCCCGTATAAAAACAAAGATCATAATAGTCCCATTTGCCAATCTGATTCTAGCGCCTGTCCGCATCAAGTGCCTGATACGCTGCATAGAGCGTCAGCAAAGCAAGCTGTCTGAGGTCTGTTCTGATAATGTTGTGTTCTGTCAAATCCTGTAAATCAGCCGGGTCACATTCTTCGGAGTACTCGCTTTCTGCACACACCTCCATCGCCCACAGCCACTCATAGATGAAGTTCGCTTCCTGATACCGACAGTCGTCCACGCAGTCCTTCGCAAGCTGTATTGCATACAGAAGCTTATCCCCGATTCCCTGATTGTCATAGTACTCTGTCACCCAATCCCTGTCCCAGTAGTCCTCGGAATAATCCTCGTATTCCTCCACATCAAGCGTCAGCTCACCTTCATCAATCTGGTTCATCCAGATCTTTAGCTGTCTCATCTTTTCATCTGCAAATTCCTGAGACGTGCGCACGGTTTTCTCCTTGGTTTGAGTTTTCACGCTGCCCGACGTGTACTGTGCGATCAGGTTTTCCATCTGACGCTGCTGCTCTTTTGACAGAAACGTATTCATATCCAAGATAATCTGCAGCAAGTTTTCTTTCGTTAGTTTTTCAGATTATTTTTCACTCGTGTATCTCCCTTTCAGCCAGCAAACGCTTCAATTCTGCAATTTCCGCATCCTTATCTGCAAGCTTTGCATCCTTATCTGCAATTTCCGCATCCTTATCTGCAATTTCCGCATCCTTATCTGCAATTTCCGCATCCTTATCTGCAATTTCCGCATCCTTATCTGC
>ERZ808051.614-NODE-614-length-35286-cov-7.990741_pt1 | contig 35286 bp, 37 predicted proteins | sample MGYA00380199_ERZ808051 | MGnify/ENA primary metagenome ERZ808051 (study PRJEB31490, sample SAMN06133391) | mouse gut metagenome | isolation source: J11 | host: mice | place: China: Chengdu | collected 2015-05 ...
GAAATCATCCTGCATCTATATCAAAAAAGAATAAGTCTATAGCCTGTTCTGACTGGCTATAAACTTATTATACGAGGCAGGAACAGTGAATGAGAAAATATAACAGGCGGTGTATTGCAGTTATTTCGGTGTGGATCGCCTTTTTGGCATTGAGCCTGATTTCTTATGGTAAGAATATGGTTCCCACATTGTCATTCTACAATGTCAACAATCCCTACACGGCGGATTCCGTGTGGGAGGGAACGGAGACCAATTGGCACAACGATACACTGCTGTATACGCTTTTTTCCCAGAAAACCGTATATATCAATCCAAAGTCCTGGTATATAGCATATGTGGACGCCATAGCAGAGCATGTTGTCAGGGACGAATCCATAGCCGCTATGGTGGACGGACAGGAAAAGGACAATGAAGGTTATCGGTATCTGAACCATATGATTGCCACACAGAACAGCACCTTGTTCAGCAGAGATGTCGTGGACGCGATATCCTCTCAGCCGGAGGGCGCTGCCTCGCTGTATGTTGACGAAGCCGGCATTGCATCGGCGGAGGGAATCGCATTTTATCATGATCAATATGGCAATGTCTATTTGAAGGGGTATGCAGGTGAAGAATACAAATAAGAAGTGGATAATTGTTTCACTGGTTATCTTTTGCGCCGCTGTGGCAGCCACGGCCATATATACCGGCGCAGGCTATAGACATACGGAAGCGACTCCGTTGAACCGGCTGCTGAAGGAACTGACAGCTTCTTATCGGCTGCGGCAGATCGTTGCCAGCATGTTCCTCTATATCGCAGGATTTCTCATCACATATCCCCTCTGGAACGGCCGAAACGGTGACCAATGGGCATATGTCCTTGCGATGCCCGCAGGAAATGCGCTATGGGGAGTCGTCAGTGCATTGCTGCTGTTTACGAACATTCCTTACAATGTGTATACCATGGCTGTATCCGTCTCATTGATCCTTGGGGGCTTTGGGATATGTTTCCGAAAAAGCTACCGAAGGATCAGCTGGAGTTCGCTTTTGGGTGTTCTGGTGATTGTGCTGGCTGTCGCCGTCATGGCATCCTCGGCAGTGTTTCCAAAGTTTACCAGCAGCGATTCCTATTACTTCGTAATGCAATACGGCCATTTGATCGCGAGACATGGAGGCTTGGCCTCCGATATCGTAGGGACATATATGACATGGACCGGAATCATGCCTGCGCTGACAAGCGCTTATGCCGCAATGTGGGGATTTGAAAATATATACGCGATACATTATCTGCTGATCTGCAGCATGTACGGTTTTATCGCGCTGGCTGCATATCAGACCGCCATAAGATATTACGGACGAAAGAATTCCTTTCTGATCGGGTTTTTGACGCTTGTCACTGCGGCGGTTATCCCGGGCGTATCCTATTTATCAATCTGGATAATCGGCAACGCGTACTTTATGGTATATATTGTGATCCTGATGCTTCTGCCTAGTGCCGCAAAAGAAAAGCTTGATTATAAGCTGCTGGCGTTCATGTCCCTCCTGACAGTTTGGCTGGCCATGTGCAGGCCGGAGACCACATTGGTCATGTGTTTTTTCCTGATCTGTATCAGTTCTCTGGGACTAAGAAAGAGGCAGCTGGCAGTTTTATGTTTACCCATGTGCTTTTTTCAGGTTCTTTTCTGGGGAAAGATCGCCTATGAATATTCTGTCGGAGGGCGTCAGGCTGCCGATAAGCTGCTGACACCTGAGACAGGGGCGGTCATATTGCTGTCGATGATATTGACCTGGTGTTACATAGGACTGTATGATACCGGCTTTGTGCGTTTTGCCAGAAAACATATGACGGTTTTGGGGCTTTTAGCGCTGTGTGCGGCCTGCCTTGGACTGGGGATCTGGGACAGCGCAAAGTTCATAAACAATATACAAGTGTTTGCACGAAATACCGTCGACTGGTATTGGAGGTATGTCCTTGTGACGGCTTTTGCTGTGGAAGCGCTCAAATCCTGCTTTCGGTGCAGAAACAAATACTATGATTTGATCGTAGGAGGCTTCATTCTTTGTAATTTTGCGGTCTGCATGGGCAGGCCGCAATATCTCAGATTGGGAGTCGGTGACAGCTACAATAGGATCTGCATGAGCATCCTTCCGCTGTATGTGGCTTCAACAATATTGACATTTGTTGAATATCTGGGAGCAGAAAGGAGGCAAAAATGACGTCTTCAAAAAAACATTTGATCATTTTAATGTCTGTGTGGGCAGCGCTGCAGATCCTTCTGGTCTTTTACAAAGAGCCCATAGTCTTCATATCGGACGAAGTGCTGTACAAACGAATCTCTTACAGCTTGTTTCAGTTTCAGCCGGCGCTGTCATGGCACTATCCGGTGCTTTACCCCATGCTGGTCTCAATAGGCTTCTTCTTTCAGGAGTACTTTTATGAGGCAATGCTGGTGGTGAATATCTTGTTTAAGGGAGCATGCCTTCTTATCATATGGCGGCTCCTGAAAAAGAACACCCATGAGACAAGAGCATTGTATGCACTGATTCTCATCGCATTCTCGCCCATTTATTTTTTGTACTCCCGATTGCTGATGGCAGAGAATCTGGCATGTCCCTTACTGATCATCAGCGTTCTTTATCATGAACATTATAGAAATGCTGCAATTAAGCTAGGGGGGGCAAAACGGCTGGGTTATACCATAGTCGCCGCGGCCATGTCTCTGGCATTGTTCTGGACAAAGTATTTGATGCTCGTTACACTTCCGGTTTTTTGCCTATTCTGGAGTACGGCTGTTTTGAATGAACCTATAGAATTACGGAAAAAGGTTCTGACTTTTTTGAGAGATGCTTTTTTATATACTTTTTTTGTGGTATCCTGCATCGGCATATATGCCTGGATCTATGCCGTTAGGACAAGCCAGCCCTTTTCTCTGGATATCATTACCGGCACAATGGGGTTTGCAGTGGGTTCAGGCCCTTCGGTGAACGGGTACGCAATGTCGGCGGGGCTTAATTGGGTGGCAAGCTACGCTTTATATGCCCTGCTGGGATGCGCCCCTATCATCGCCGGCATGATCTCCGATTCAGAACGCCGTTTATGGAAAGAGAACCGAAGGCTTTTCCTCTTATGCGGGATGCTTATACTGGTGTTGATCTATGTCTCCGCCAGACATTCCACCCATGTGAACTATAATGAGGGGGGAAAGATGATGAATTTATGCGGGCGGTACGTGGCCTACGCCACCCCGCTTCTGGCCATTTGCTGGATGCGCACATGTGCCTTTTCAAAGAAACACATGGCCAGACCCATGAGGATGCTTTTGGGAGCGGTCATAGGCATGGCCGTGGTCTGGTCTGCTTACGAAGCCCTCTATGTACATTCTCCCGGCGTAGAGCAGTCTGCAAGCTGGCTGACCGGAATTCGGGCTGCGGACAATGCCGGCTTTACAAACCTTGGAATTTTGTTTTGCTGGATATGCTGTATCGGAATCTGCATAACCGTGGCTTCAAACCGAAGGATCGGCATTGGAGTCATATGTATCCTGATGTGCGTCAACAGTTTCGCGGCGATTATGACCTGCGAAAAATATCATCCGAAGGACTATGCTTATTCAGCTGTTACAAAGAAGCTTGTCCGTAGACACAAAAACGATGAAGTGGCGATTGTATGTACCGACAGCTTGGACAAGACATATTTGAAGGTGCAGTTTTACGAGAACGGAGACTCTTTGAAGGGGATCTCGGTATGGTCTGTGCCGGATCTGAACCGGCCGCTTTATATCCAGAGCCATGAGGGGAACTATCTTTTTGCGCTAAAGACAGCGGCTATAGAACCCATGCTCTATCAGACAAATATGGATTTATTTGAAGGAGATTTCGATGATGCGCTTGTCTTTCTAAGATGGGACGACGATAATTTTGAAACAGTATACAGAGAAACGAAGGTATCCTATGAAAGGGATGGCCATATACGTGTTTCCTGTGAGGGAAACAAGAATCTGGTGTTTATAAGCGGGACATATCTTTTTCCTGCAGCATATGAGGCGGAGGAAAACCAGACTGTCTCAGACATAGAAATCCAATATCTAAAGACGAATACAATTTCCATTTATGATTTAGAGCATCTAACTGTCAGTCAGGTTACACTTGAGGTTGATCAATAAAACCATGACCACGGCAGAGACGAGGGAGGTTCATATGAAGCTGATCATCCAGATCCCATGCTATAACGAGGCGGAAACTCTGACCATTGCATTGAACGATCTGCCCAAGCAAATCGAAGGGATAGACGAGATAGAATATTTGATCATCAATGACGGAAGCAGCGACGACACAGTAAAAGTCGCAAAAAGCTGGGGCGTCAACCATATCGTCAATTTCAAAAAGAACAAGGGACTTGCATATGGCTTTATGGCGGGGATAGACGCGTGCCTGAGGAACCATGCCGACATCATTGTCAATACGGACGCGGATAATCAGTATAGAGGGGACGATATTGAAAAGCTTGTGAGACCTATATTGAACGGGGAAAGCGATATGGTGATCGGAGAACGCCCCATAGACAAGACCGAACATTTTTCATATCTGAAAAAGAAACTGCAGCATCTGGGCAGCCGAACCGTGCAGGTAGCCTCGAAGTCAAAGATTCCGGATGCTCCCAGCGGCTTTCGTGCCATCAGCAGAGACGTGGCAATGCGGCTCAATGTCTTCAATGAATATACATATACTCTGGAGACCATCGTGCAGGCGGGAAGAGAGAAAATGGCAATGACGTCTGTCCCCATAGAAACCAACGGCGAGCTGCGCCCGTCCCGACTCTTCCATAGCATGTGGGGATATGTGAAACGTTCTTCGGTCACGATCATACGCGCTTTCATGATGTACAAGCCTCTGCGGTTTTTTGCCGGGGTCGGAATGATCCCTTTGATAGCCGGCGTTATCCTTGGAATTCGGTATATTGTCTTCATCTGCATGGGACAAGCCGGGGGACATATACAATCGCTCATTCTCGCCAGCATACTCATCCTGATGGGATTTATGACGATCATAATCGGTCTTCAGGCGGACATTATCGCCGCAAACCGCAAGATATTGCAGGATATACAATATAGGGTAAAAAAGATAGAGTTCGACTTACTGGACATGCCTGAAAAAAGGGAAGGGAGCGCTGAAGAAAAATGAAAGCACACAACAGCCATCAGCCCGAAGGAAATTATTATGATAAATATCACTCCTCCAATCCCATCGTGAGATGGATGATGAAAAACTTTTTCGCTGCCTTCACGGAGCTGCTGCAAGAAACGGAGGCGGTAGACAGCATTCTGGAAGCAGGCTGCGGAGAGGGCGAAGTCAGCGATTTTCTGTGGAAATATTATGGCGGAAGCTGTCCCATAGATGCATTCGACAGATCAGAGAAAGTAATCCGGCAGGCTGCGGAAAAAAATGCGGACATCAGGTTCTTTGAGGGCGATATATATGATCTGGCTAGGGGGGGTACAGCTTAGTTGTCTGTTCGGAGGTATTGGAGCACTTGGAGCATCCGGAGACCGCATTGGAGAAGCTTGTTTGTGCAGCAGAAAAATATATTATAGTAAGCGTTCCCAGAGAACCCTTGTGGAGAGTGCTGAATATGCTCCGGGGGAAATACTGGAGAAGTCTGGGAAACACGCCGGGGCACGTGAGGCACTGGAGCAGCCGGAGCTTTGTGGACTTTCTGCAGGGCTGCGGCGCAGAGGTGCAGCAGATAAAAAGGCCGCTTCCTTGGACCATGGTTCTTCTCAAAAAGAAGTGACCCGCTACCGGAAAAGCAGCCGATGGACAATTGTTTGAAACAGAGGGTAAAAAGTGAAAAAAGATCATGAGGTAATCCGGTATATTGTTTTCGGAATACTTAGCGCTGCGCTGAATATAGGGCTGTTTCATATACTGTATAACGGGGGACTGGATTATCGGGCAGCAAACGGAATAACCTTGGTCATTGTCAAACTGTTCAGCTATTTGACAAACAAGTTTTACGTTTTCGGTACTCCTTATGTCAATCTGAAGCAGTTACTGAAGGAAGCCTGCAGCTTTTTTCTGGCCCGGGGGGCAACCTTCATATTGGAGTTTGCCGGAGTAATATTCATGGTAGAAGTCTTAAATTGCGCGGCATTTCCGAGCAAATGTGTCATGGCGCTCATAGTGATTGCGGCGAACTATTTTTTGAGTAAAAAGCTGGTATTCCGCAAAAAAGAATAGGAGCATAAAGGAGTGGGGATTCATGAGGCAGAGGGATATTTCCGGCAATCTGAGTAATTGGGATTATATCAGTTCGTACTCGGACTGGATGTACCGTTCTTATGGAAAATGGGTAGGGAAAAGAGTTTTTGATGTTGGCGCAGGCATGGGGCGGATGATCAGATACTATGTGGAGCAATGCGAAAATGTCATCGCCACCGATATTTTCAGTGAGCAAGTGGACTATATGAATCAAATGTACGCTCAGTATCCTCAATTTCATGCAGAAAAACTGGACATTCTGGCCGATGATCTGGAGCGTTTTCAGGGACAGTTTGATACAGTGCTCTGCATTAACGTCTTAGAACACTTGGCGGATGACGAAATGGCAGTTTCAAAAATGAAGTCTTTGCTCACCCCCTCAGGGCACTGTATTATATTTGTCCCAGCCATGTCACGCCTATACTGTGCCCTTGACAGAAATGTCAGTCATTATCGCAGATATGATAAAGGAATGGTTAGGGAATTGGCAGAGCGGAATGCCATGAAGGTAGTCCATGACAGTTATTTTAATTTCTGTGGAATTGTTCCATATTGGCTGAAGGGAAAAAGGCTGAAAAACACCGAAAAGAGTTTTTCCAGTGATTTTAATGAAAAAAATACAAAAATATACAATTGGGCGGCAAAAATTCTGGAGCCTATAGAAAGGGCGATCCCGCCCATGGCAGGATTGTCGGAGATTGTCATATTGCAGAAGACAGAAAACTGATGGAATGCCAAAAACTGCGCTGCCATATTCCATGGCTTGTGTTTTCGGATGACATCGGATCCATGTATCACGGCTTATATGGCCTTACCTTTGTTGATGAGCTTCGCAGAGTTCCTCTGGACGGTACACCCTACCATATGCCGGGGCTTTTTATGGGTTTAGAGGCTTTAGACACGGAAAGGAGATTGCATGAAAGAACGAGAGATTGATTTGTTTGATGTAGCAATTGAAGTTTTGCTGCACTGGAGAGGTATTCTCTTATTGATGCTGCTGGGGGCTGTCTGTATGGGAGGTATGGGCTATGCAAAATCTCTTGAGAGCGCTCATACCCAGAATCTGCGGAATCCTCTGATGCAGGGGAGCGCTGTGTGCGCCGGGGTTCAGACAGATTTGGAAAACCCGGAACGGCTGGAGGAAGACGGAATTGCCGATGTTAATATGGTGACGCTGTATGAACAGCTATATCAAAATAAGCTTGACTTCTACAAAGAAGGTTCCGTCCTGATGAAGCTGGATCCGAATAAGGTCTGGAAGGCTTACATGACTTTTTTGATCGTGGCCGAGGACATGGAACAAACTTATAATATAGAGAAGGTGTATGAGAACATCTTATGCAGCGGAGGGCTCTTTGAGCATCTTAGTGCAAAACATGAAATAGAGACGTCCGCCGTCAGCGAGATTGTGGCTCTGGAGAATGAGGTGTCCCGCAGGGATGTAGGTTCAAACAGCTTCCGGATGTCCGTGATTCACTATGACGAGGACCTTTGCAGAGAGATCGCAAAATCTGTGGCAGACTACGCGGCAATGCAGAAGCAGCTGCTGCAGGAGGAGCTGGGGACACATGACATCATCATTCTGGAGCAGTCACAAGCGCTGGTGGCTGATACCGATATAGCAAATCGCCAGAAAACCTATGTCAATGACATAGTCTCTTTCATGACCTCCGCCGCAAGAGCCAAGGGGACGTTCACAGAGAAGGAACAAGAGTACTACGAGAGTCTTGCGGCGGAATTGGGAATATCCGGAACAACCGAAACGGGAACAGCCAATGATGTCTCAGATACGGAGAACAAAGAGAATTCCGCAGAGAATGGAGACGAGGCCCCAGAAGCCGAATCGACTGTTTATTTGCCGGCTATAGCGAAGGCAGCTCCCTCCGTCAGCTTCAAATATATTCTGCTGGGCATGGGATTAGGGGCTTTTGCTTATGCCTTTGCGATATTCATAGGCTACCTCATGAACAACAAAATCCGTTATGGGGACGATGTGTTTGCACTGTATGAGCTGCCGCAGCTGGGGCAAATTCCTGTGACGAGATCCCGGCGTCCCTTGGGGTTGATAGATCAATGGATACAAGGGCTTCGCAGCAGGGGCAAACGACGCTTTGCTCCGGAAGAAGCGGCAGGGCTGGCGGCAGCCGCTGTCAAGATCGCAGCAAAGAAAAGAGGGATCGGCTCTGTCACCTTGATCGGCTGCGACATAAAAGGGGATGGGCTTGAAACCTGCCGGAAGGTGAAAGCATTGCTGGAAAAGGAAGGGATCAAGGCAGAAATATTGAACAATATTCTCTATGATGCCGAAAGCATGGAGCGGCTTGGCAGTGTGGAAGCCGCCGTGCTCATGGAAAAGGCCCGCTCCACGCTGTATGCCGAGATCTACAAGGAATGCGATCTGCTGGAAAGGCAGGGGGTGACAGTTCTGGGCGGGATCGTGCAGGAGTAAAAGACAGGCGGTTGGCACAAAACATGAAAAAGCTTGTAAAACAGCTGCAAGGAGGCAAAAAAATGAGGATTGCAGTAGCAGGCATGGGCTATGTGGGATTATCCATAGCAACATTGCTATCTCAAAAGCATCATGTTACTGTAGTGGACATCATTCCTGAGAAGGTAGCATTATTGAATAAAAAACAGTCTCCTATTGAGGATGAATATATCAATAAATATCTTGCCGAGAAAGAACTGTCTTTGACGGCTGTTCTTGATGGTGAAAACGCATACAAAAATGCCGACTATGTAGTGGTAGCCACACCTACCAACTATGATCCGGAAAAAAACTTTTTTGACACATCCGCAGTAGATGCGGTGGTAAAAACTGTTATAAATTGTAATCCAAATGCAGTCATAGTCATAAAATCCACAGTTCCGGTAGGATATACAGAATCCATAAGCAAAAAGTATCATTGCCACAATCTGCTTTTTAGCCCTGAATTCTTAAGAGAATCAAAAGCGCTGTATGACGGCTTATACCCTTCGCGCATCATTGTGGGCGCAGATAGGGAGAATGCAGCATCTATGAATGCGGCAAAGACATTCGCCGGCCTGCTGCAGGAAGCGGCATTGAAGGACAATATCGAAACCCTATTTATGGGATATTCCGAGGCCGAGGCGGTGAAGCTTTTTGCAAATACCTATCTGGCGCTGAGGGTTGCATACTTCAATGAATTAGATACATATGCTGAGGTGAAGGGGCTGGATACAAGATCCATTATTGACGGGGTATGTCTGGATCCCAGAATCGGCCCCCATTACAACAATCCCTCTTTTGGCTATGGGGGGTATTGTCTGCCTAAAGATTCAAAACAGCTGCTGGCCAACTACATGAATGTGCCCCAAAACATGATGTCCGCCATTGTAGAATCTAACCGCACCCGAAAGGATTTTATTGCAGATCGTGTGCTGCAGTTTGCAGCTGTAAACGGAAAGGGCAGCAAAGCAGTGGATCCAAATTGCGTTGTAGGTGTATACCGCCTCACTATGAAGAGTGATTCTGATAATTTCCGCAATTCATCCATACAAGGCATTATGAGGCGAATTCAGGAAAAGGGAGCAAAGATTTTAATCTATGAGCCGATGCTGAAGGAGGAAAGCGTCTTTTATGGAAGCAGTATCTTGAATGATTTGGATACATTCAAGCAATGCTGTGACGTGATTCTTGCCAATCGATATGATTCCCGATTAGATGATGTGAAGGGAAAGGTTTACACAAGGGATATTTTTATGCGGGATTAGCGGCAGGGAGAAACGGCCGCCACTAACCTCATAGTTGCGGCCGTTTTGGAAATGCAGTCTCGCTCTCAAAAGTGAAAAAACTTTTTGAAATGTAGCTTAGGTTATACCACATCCTCCTGCTGGTTTCAAGATGTTTTTGCAAAGAATTTAACCATCGCTATTCCATCATGATGCCTCCTAAAATTGTGATGCCCTGCATATTAAAAAGCTCTATTTCTCTTTCTATTTCTAAGTATTGAGTTGCGCCGGCTTTTTCAACAAGAACAACTCCAACGGCATCGTTCAGCTTGACCATAGCCGCCGCATCATAAAGTATATTTTCGAGAATATGTATTGTGATGTTATCTTCTTCACAAATAGCTTTTAGTTTCTGGCAATCCTTGGATATTGTTCCGTTCGGCGTACATCCTATGAAGTAAACCTCATTTAACCCTTTTCTTTTGGCGGCCATCTTTACTGCTGTCCCCGTCAGGATCAGAGCATCGCTTTTGGTGACGCTGGGTTGGTTTTTGTTGCAAAGAGCCAGAATACGATCGTCCAAAAATCCAAATTTCTTTTTTCTGACGTTTTCGCTGGGAATTTTTCCCAGATGCGGGATGTCATACAGATCATCAAATCGGTCTGACGGCCTGATTTTAGTATTTAGCGCATATATCATAAAGAGTACGAAAACGTACATGAATGCCGCCAAAATAATTCCTATCAACACCTGCTTTGCGCTGATGCGGGACATGAGCGTTTCTTCTTCAGCACCATCAAGCGGATCGTCCTCTTTCAGCGCAAGGTCAGAAGTGACGTCCTCGTACGGATTCCCGGCCACCTGATCCAAGGTCAGTAAATTGTAATAGTACCATTCTTCGTCAGAGAATGCTCCCTTGAAATTAGAGATATATGATTTCAATTTTAAAATGTATTCCTGCTTGTTTTGCTGTATGGTCAGCACGTCCTTGTTTGAAATGGAGCATAAGGATTTATTAAAAAATATAACATCATGTTTTCCCCAAAGCGGCCTAAGGGAGTCTTGTTCTGATGTAATATAATCGATAACAAGCTGCAGAAGCATTTCGCAGGTTTTCTCGTCATAATGTGAAATGCTCACCTTAAAAGTGTCTGCACCATCCTGTCTGGCAGCAGAAGTTCTTTCCAGATAATAGATTTCATCAATATAGTCAGTGGATACTTTGGCATATTCCGACATTTTCTCTAACAGTTCTGTGCTGAATGCTATATCCTCATAGACTTTTGTAAGGTTATAAGTCCTTTCCATATCATCAGAAGAAATCATAATGGTCATTTCAGCCTTTTGTACATTGCCAGGATCCATCTGCATTAAAATGGAGTTCTGCTGGTAATCCATATTATTAAGATAAAGCGCTTCATAATAGAGCGCATACTCTATATTGATCAGCTGTTTTTCAGTCAGCTCCGCTTCAAGGCCTTTTTTGAGTGCATCGTTCAGCGGAACCCCCTCGCTTTTTAGCAATTTATTTACCGCTGCCTCCAAATCCGGCTCGTCACCTGCTAAATATTTCCTGATAACTTCTGTCAATGTCTCTTCTTTTGTTTCAGTCTGTTCGGGTTCTTCAGGAACATTCTTATGTGCCCTTATATAGCTGTAGCCGCCCAAAAGAATCCCGCCGATCAGCATAGCAACAATGATCCCTCGCCAATGCAACAGAATATACCTTATCAAATCTGAAATACTTATTTCTTTTTCTTTCATTGATCGCTCCTCCATCTTGCATAAACACATGATATATGTGTTTTATTTACATTGTTCTTTTACATAATCATCATAATTTCTTATGTATTCATCTGCGTCATAGTATTCGCTGGACAAACAGAGCAAAACGGAATTCTTGCTGAAATCATACATCTCTTTCCATACCATGGCAGGGATATATATACCGGTATGCGGACGATTCAGGGAAAAAACCGTTTCATTGCCGCAGCCGTCCTTGATACGGACTTTGCTGCTCCCTGCAACATTGATCAAAACAAACTCGCTTTTACGATTGGCATGATTGCCGCGAATGACCGACGAATCAGACCCGAAAATATAGAACAATCTTTTGGCTATAAAAGGAATATCCTTGTTGCCCTCGCATATGACAAGACTGCCTCGCTCATCACCGACTAGTCTAAATTCAAGCATTTTTACATCCAAATAGTTTTTACTCATTTTCCAGCTCTGCCCATCCTATTCCATCCATACCATAGTGATTTCCTGAATAAAACATATAAATTCTATCTTTCCACTTCATGCATTTACCGTAGCATATCATTTCGCTGTCAAATCCTTTTTGTGGTCTTTCTAGCTCGGCCATGTCATCTCTTCTTGTAAAATGTATTCCGTCTTTAGACACTGCGCATCCCATTCGATATCCATAGGATAAAGATCTGACAGAATACAACATCAGATAGGAATCTCTGAAAGGGATTATCTGAGGAGATGTCATGCCAAATTCATCCCCCGTCAAGGCTAAAGCCTCCTTTGATTGGCCTGAAAAGCAATCGGGTACTTTTGACTCCAGATATCGTAAGGTATATCTTGGCATCCACTTCCCGCCTTCTTGAAACCATTCATTCCCTGCGGCATAAAACAAGCGGAAAGTGTCTCCGAATCTATATAGACCTGCTCCGGTTCTGATAAACATTTCATTGTCACATCTTTCAAGTAGAGGCGTTTCTTTCACTCTCTCAAACGAATTGCCGCCATCTTTGCTGACCGCAAGGCCCGTCAATGAAGAATAAGGATAATGAATATGTTTTTGGAATCCGCAATAATATGCATATATAAGCTTTCCCTGGGGGTAGATGCATGTTGTAACCACACCGTTTTCGTCAAAATAGCCTCTTTTGCCTATATCCAATAAGGGCGTTCTTGAATAATCCAGTATTTCACAGGGATTTTCAGGGTTTACATCCACATATCCCAGTCTGCCCCTATTTTCGGCATCGCAAAGAGTGATATATAATCTCAGCCTATTTGAATCCATCAAATAGGGAATGGGGAGCTGCGTATTCAGCCTATGCCATGGAAGGTTCCATGTATCACAGCCGCATATTTTCCCTTTTCGGATCCATTTTCCACTTTTCACCATCTCTTATTTTCCTCTTATTGGGGGCATCCGTTCAGGTTGGATATCCGGTGCCCTTATCAGCATTGAGTGTCATCTATCATTTCATCCCTAGCGGATTAAGTCCAAAATATTCATATGCCGTTTTCTTTATTTTGCAGGCCGGATTCCCGGCATATATTCCGCCAGGACAGTCAAACGATTTTGTTGCCACAGCGCCGGCAGCCAATATGGAATCTTTCGGAAAAGAAATATTGTTTCCTAAACATGAATTCACACCCAAAAAACAGTTTTCTCCTATTTTCGTATACCCGGCTACAACCACATGGGATGCGATAAAGCAATTATCTCCGATAACTGCGCTATGTCCTATGTGATTGCCGCTCCATAAAATAACATTGTTTCCGATTCTGGCATTGTATTGAATCACATTATTTTCAAAAATGAAAGTGTTTTCTCCTATGGAAACATTTTCCCAAACAAAAGAATGAGGACTTACATACGAAAGCAGAGGGTACCCCCACTGGCTGCACTGAGCGCACATACGCTGCCGAAGCCGGTTCAGCTGTGTATAGACCGGAGCGGCAAAAACGGAATATTCTTCAACAGAAAACAGCGATGGAAGATCCTCAAAGGCTACTATCGGGATGCCAAGCAGCGATGATTTGGACAAAAACGCTCTTTCTACCGCAAAAGCGGCCGTTTGATACGCATAATCCTTGGCAAAATACACGGATGCAATTTCAGCAAATTCATTATCCCCTATGATTATTATTTTCTTCATCTGCGGTCTCCATATTAACGGTTGTATCGATGATCGAAATCGGTCTTTGGCGCACTGCATCCAAGGTTCGCCATACATATTCTCCGAGTAGCCCTAGCGTAAACATAATGAGTCCAGAGGAAAAAAGAATCATTACCAATATTGTAGTATAGCCTTGTATGGGAATCGCCCCTCTGAGCTTTGCGATCAGCAGCTGAATCCCCCATATGACGGCTATCAAGGAAAAAAGCAATCCCACACCCGACATGATACGAATCGGGATGTAGGAGAAGCCGACAAACGAGTCTACGAACAATTTGACCTTTTTTGAGAAAGTCCAGCTGGATTTTCCTATTTCCCGTTTTTTTCGTTCATAGTACACCTTGACAGGATCATGCCCCATCCATAAAATCTGCAATGTAATGGGTGAATTGCGGTCATTGATTTCTATGATTCGCCGGGCTACTTTGCGGTCAATTAAATAGGCATCAAAACCCCCCCTGGGCATATCTGCAATGACCAGCCTCCTGACGGCCCAATAATATACGGCGGAGAACAATTGTGTTGCCTTCGGATCGTTTCTGGAGCTTCTGACTGCAATGACTGATTTTGCGCCGGCCTTCCATTTTCCATACATTTCAAGCAGCAGATCCGACGGTTCCTGCAGATCACATGCCTTTACGGTGACGCATTGACCAGAGGAGTATCGAATACCGGTAAATGATGCTGCAATAGCCCCGAAGTTGCGGGACAGCTTGATGAGCTTGATCCTGAAGTCTTGCTCCGCTAGAGCAAGCATCTCACCCCATGATTCATCGGGAGAACCATCGTCAACCATTATGATTTCATAGTTATCTATGTACGGTCGAATATTCTTGCAGAAATCTTCGTAAAACGGCTTTATATTATTTTTGTTTTTATAAATTGGAACCACTATTGATATTTTGTTCGTAAGAATCTACCCCTTCCTTTTCGCATTGACAAAGATTTCGCTTCCCCATTCAGGCATGTATTTTACAATTTTTTCAAAGCCCTCCAAAATGCGCTGGTCAATGATTCCCGTTTCCATGCCCTTCTGCATCTGCGCATGGGTGAAGGGCTTGACAAAATAAGATCCCTTTTCAACTACCTCGAAGCCGCCATCGCATATTTCGTCCTCAAACGATTTCATGTCGTAAGTGCTGTGTCTCTGCATTTGTACCTGCTGGGCGCTTCGATCATGAACGTCAGAAATAATGCCCATTTCTAAGGCAATCAATCGGTGGAGCGAATATGCGTTTGGCACATTGAAATGCACTACTGTTGTATCGTCGCACAAATCCCTGATACTTTTCAGCAATTTCTGTGGATATTCGACTTCATGCAGCAATGAGCTCACCACAATGATATCAAAGCGCTTCTCTGACCTGAGTGCATCGGAAACATTTTCCACAAAATCATTGTAAACGGATATTGCTCTGTTACATTTGGTGGTTTCTGCAAGCATCTGGGCATTTTCAGCAAAATGTCTGCTTGGCTCTACAATTGTCATTTCACTATAATGATCCATGTCCATAAAAAGAGGACTCAGGCCGCAGCCAACTTCAAGCATACTATGACAGTCATACTTTGTGCATTGCGAAATTATCATTCGTTTTCTGATTTTCACCATGACATTTTCAAATGGCTCCCGAGTGTATTTTTCCGCATAGTCATCAATGTTTCTCATGCTTTTGCTCCTTTTAGACCTCAAGAATATATGTTCTGTTCACATAGGATTCGGAATGGAAGCCTTCCTTGTACTGCGCTAGGTTTTTGTTGAGGACTTCGCCATGGTTTAATGTAGCAGTTCCAAATGACAGAAATTGAAATCCTTGTGCCTTGGCTTCTTTCATAAGACTGACATATAAAAACTCATTTGGGCACAGTTCCAGACGGTCATGTCTGCTTGCCAGATATTGTGTGTGAAATACCCTTTTGTTATTAAAGTCAAATACCATGCTTCCTGCAATCATTTCCGTGCCATGAAATACACCATAAAAACTTACTATATCTTTCAAGCGAACCTTTTTAAATTCCAACAGCTCGTCCAGCGTATGCAGGGGAGTTGTCGAGAATTTCTTCATGTTGTCGGATAGAATGGCGTAAAATGTGCAAACGTCCTGCGTTGAGTCAAGCCTGCGAAATGCCAAATTATGAAAACGGGCTTTTTTCAATTTTCGTTTTTTCAAATGCGTAAAACTGTTTTCAAAATCATCCGTGATATTAGCCAATTCAATAAAAAAACCGACATCATTCTGCCCGCGAAATCCCTGCATTTGAAAGTAGTAGTCCAATAGCTCTATGTGCATATTGATTCTGTAATATAACCAGCTTGAAGTACGGACAATTGTCCTGCGAAAATCCTTTTCCGACAAATAATCAAGCAGCTCAGAAAAGATCCAGTCATAGCTGGCACTGGATGTAAAGCCTTCTCCTATGATGATTCCTCCGAAGGTACTCCCCTGATGAGAGATTAATTCCTTTTTCTCTGGTATTTCATTTGCCGGCATAACCGCCGCCAAAGTGTCGCCTTTCAGGAATAGCAAAGAATGATCGATAAACTTTCCCGTTCCATGATAGGCGAGAAAATTTCTTGTATGTAAAAAACACCCATTGACGCTTTTGTTCAATATGAAATTGTCCCATGGCATTTCCCATGACTTATCATAACGAATGACCATAATAAACAATCCTATTCTCTCTGTTCTATGAACCGAACCGTTTTTTTGCCAAAAAAGTCGGCCACTGCAATATTGACCCAATGCGTTTCATCAGAGGTCAGCCCAATGTTTTTCAAAATGACAGACTGCGTGAGCGGCTGCATTATTATGACGTCACTGCTTTCTGAGGTTGCAATCTGTTCTATGATGCCCAACTGGTCCTGCCGATTGCGAAGCATTGTCCCGTCCAGCAGCTCAGAGGGCATAATATAAAAAATCATGCTGTTCATTGGCACAAAGACCATGTTCATGGCCAAAATCAATGCCGGGACAAAACATATTGATGGACTGAGCCTGATATGTGTGTGCCATTTTTGCCGAATCCATATGGCAGTGTATGCGGTGCATGAAACAACAAAAAGGGCTATGGTGACATCAAGCAAAAACGCTACCCGAATGGTGATTGTTGCTCTGTTGAATCCCAATGCTACCGGAAAGCCTGAAAGATACGTTCCGATCATGGCCGCTGCCCAGCACCAGCAGGGATTTATGGATAGGTGCCGGAAGGTTTTCTTGGAGCAGAATATGACAAGGACCAGACAGATCAATATGCCCGCCAAATAGCTTTCGGCCATAAGAGCCGATATTCGTTCAAACAGTATTTTTCCTGTATTTACGAATGCGTTAAACAGCTGGATCAGAATACTCTCTGTTGCAAAAGCCTGATGACGCTCATAGTTTCCGGGGGCAAGCGTGTTGACGAGCGCACTTATGAGTACTGCGAAAAAGGGAATGATCCTTTTTATCCGCATCCCCCTCGTTTTAAGATCCAAGCACACGATAAGGAGGTATAAAAAATTAACGATTGCAGCCACTTGGAGGACGCCTCCTGCCGCAAACACACCCAAAATGGTGCAGATCACCGCATCCCGCTTTGTGGATCTCTGAAAATAGCGGGCATAATGACAAGCGCCCAACAATGCAAATGAGAATGGAATTGTGTATACACATGCGCCCGTCAGCCAGTACAGATTCTCTTTCGGTGTTGTTATGCTTAATCCCGTCAAGATCACGCCTGCCAGCATTAGGGTTCTGATGCCGCTTCGTTTTCCATCCACAAACGCCCCGCACAGCTCCCTTATCGCATACCATAAAGAAAAAAAGAATAGCAGGGCATTCAGTAATAGGATCAGTCTGATGGCGCCGAAATTCACCTGCGTAACCGATAATAAAAAGCTTAACAGATATATGCTGGACCATGTACCCTGCCATCCCATATAGGAGTCTATAGTGATTTTGTGTATGGCGGAATAGCGATTTCCTTCTGCTTGGATGGAGCGGAGCACATTCAGACCGTTGGCAAAATCGTCTGCGCTGGGAACCACATATAATATGGTCATAAAATAGGGCAGCAGCAACATTGCCAAAAGAATCCCCATGCCTATCTCCCTGATGTATTTGGGGGGCAAATAGCGTTTTAGCACCACTCTTTTTTTCAAATCTATGCCTCCTTCAGGTCTGATCGAAATTCAGATACCTAGGTTTGGTAACATAGCTGATCTTAATCTGGGACGCATAATCATGGAGCATTTTTGAGATCCCTCGATTCATGGCATCCAGAGTTTCATGATTGGAAACAAATTCCAGCTGCTGTTCTGCAAAGTTATGTCCTCCGTCATGAGAGTACCCGTCCATGCCTGCGATATAAAGCTCCTTTACGCCTAATCCGATAAAGTATTTAATAAGCATTAATCCGGCATTATCTTTTACCGAAGAAACATTGTTCAGCAGTTCTTTGTAATCAATTGTGATGTAAGCTTGTTTCGTATGTATGTTGGAGGTTACGATGGTTCTGCTTTTGTCGCATTTATCCAGCTGCCGCATTCTCCTAAGGTTACTGACAAATATATAGTCAGTCTTGTGATGTAAGTACTCAAAGTTGATTCCTATAGAAACCACATCCGTCCTTGCGGCAATAGAGAGCACCTTTTCCTTTTCTTCATCAACGCTTCTGCCGGATGCGATAAGCAATATTTTTTTCTCCCTTATTTTTTCCAGAAATTCTTTCTGGTGCGCATCGTTCATGCATTCCCTTCCCAGATATTGGGTATAGAGCTGTTCAATGTACGCCATATCATATTCAGCTTTTTTTTCATCCTCAAACAATGAGAATATCTCATCCATGTCATCTATTGTCAGTGTGTGCTTTGCCTGCAGATAACCGGCATAATTGGGATGGGCATTATGTTTTGCGGAAAGGTAATTAGGGAGGGAATAACCCCAATAGCTTTTTTCGTAAAAGGGAGTCAGTACCTCGTCTATGATATTCAGCAAAGGTTTTATCTTATAGACTTTTCCTATGCAATCATTCATATGCTCAATAAAAAGCTCTGTGTTTAAATTGCCGGCCCCCCTTCCCATACCCAGAATGCTACAGTCGATAATGAGGTCTCTGTTTGTCCTCATATCAACCAGAGCCTGAGCATTCGCATAAGCTAACTGCATATTGTTGTGAGAGTGATAGCCTATCCGTATGGAAGGCGTCATGCTGTGCTCGACTATATAAAACAGCCGCATTAGTTCTTTACGCTTCATTACCCCGAAGCTGTCCACGATATAGAAGGCATATGGCTTCAGTTGATTGCAGTCATGAATGAGCTTCAGAAATTCGGCATCGGTATACCCCAATGAAACCATGGGCTGCACGAAGACCTTATATCCCTTCTCCTTGAGCGTGTGGCAGAGAGCAATTGCAGATTCTGCATTTTTCTTATGGAAAGCGACTCTGATTCCGTCTATGGATGCTCCGTCAAAATCTTGCAGCTGACCTATGTCATATTCTCCGTAGTTCATCATGCAAACATACATAGTGTCTGTTCGTTTTTCCGGCAGCATAGCTGCCGCCTGCTCCAGACTATTGTATCTCGACGAATCAGGATTCCAGAGCGCCTTATCAGTCAAAAATCCACATTCCACAATATCGATTTCGGCATCTCTGAGGCCCTCTGCGATTTTGAGTATGTTCCGATTTCCAAATTCCCATTGGTTGCAGTATCCGCCATCCCTCAGTGTACAGTCCAGTATCTGTATTTGCTGCATGATAGTATCCCCCCATTGCTTTACATATCAAGTTCTCCGTTCCGAAGCTTGTCCTGCACCAGCTGCTGCACCTTGAGCAGATCGTTCTGCGTGTCTACCGCAACAGTTTCCGAATCCACTTCTATGTATTGCACCGCATAGCCGTTTTCTATAAAGCGCAGTATTTCGATATCTTCAATTGCTTCAATTTTTGCTTTTCCATGTTTCTTTCCGTATTCGCAGAAGAATTGAAGCGCTTCCGGCTTAAAGCCGTATACGCATACTTGCTTATAATAGTCATAACTGACGCTTCCCTTAGGATAAGGGGCCGTAGCTCTGGTCAGATAAATTCCGATCCCGTCTTTGTTGGTGATCACCTTCGGAACAGTAAAGTTCACAATTTCCACAGGATCCTTTATTTTTGTCATTAGGTTCGTAACCTGAAGAGATTCGTTTTCATAAAATGGCGCTATGGCTTTGGCAATCGTGTCCGGCTCCAGCAAGGGTTCATCCCCTTGTATGTTCACGATCAAATCGGCCGGAATTTTCCGGGCCACTTCGCCTATGCGGTCCGTTCCCGTGGGATGACTTTCGGACGTCATAATAACCTGCATCCCATATTTTTGACAGATCTCAAATATTTTTTCATCATCTGTTGCCACGTACACCTCCGCAAAATCCGTTACCTTTTTGCACTGATGATAAACCCACCAGATCATGGGTCTCCCGCAAATATCCGCCAGAGGCTTTCCCGGAAAACGGCTGGATTTGTATCTGGCCGGAATCACTCCAATAATCTTCATGTCTTTTATGATGACGCAGTTTGAATGTCATCTTCTCCTTTCCCTTATATAGTGGCATAAAATTTTATAGCAGGCTTTGCTTTTATCTGGTCTTTGAAAGGCATCTCTTTAATTTGTTCAATACTCTTCTTCCAAAAGGGATATGAGTGTATTTTCTGATCTGCCTGCTAAAGTTGCTCTGGTTCAAAGACATCAAAAAAACCCGGCTTTTCTCTGAGACTGTTACCGAATGATTGAAACAGCTGTTTCCGGCATAAATATCCTCCAGCTTCTTTTCGTGTACAATCATCCTGACACTGGCTTTGTCAAACCATTTCTGGCCTTTCTCCGAATTCACAATCACAAGTGAAGTTCCATTATCATCATCATATTCTTTTTCGATTCCCCAGAAATCCGCCAGCGTAATGTCTGCGTGCCGTTCACTGCCCTTGAACTTGCACTGTGCACAGCTGGGACGTATATAGAGGTTGGGGCCAAGATAGCCGGTCATGAAGGAGTTTTTCTTATCTGTGTAAACTTTCCATGAACCGTCATGGAAATCAATTCTTGTACACTTGGGAGATTTTTTCCAACCGTTTTCTTTGTATTTAAACCATACTGTTTTTACTTTCTTTTGATTCTTCAGCTCGATTTCTTGCAGCCAAGCCCTATAAGCTTTAGGGGAATTGACTCCTCTGCAGATGAAATCCACAGTAAGCAAATTATGATAATCCTTGCCTAAGTAGCTCTTTAAGCCTGCGATTTGGCAAGGAGTGCCGCAAAATAAAACCATAGCATCACATAGAAGAGTCCTCTCAACCTGCTCAAATATGTTCTTGCTCATGCTCTGCACATATTTCGACTGTCTTAGCCGCAAGAGTCCCTCTTCATCCCATACAACAATATGCTCCACTTCAAATCGGGAACCATATGCAGCGCCAGCCACAGCGCCGCCTGCTGCAATGACGGTTCTGGCGATTTCGGAGAAAGCGCCGCCTGAGGTGCTGTTAAATCTCGTCTTTCCATCTTTCGACCATGCGGCATACACCCTTTTCTGAAAATCATGTGCTTGTTCTATTTCCTTTAGAATCGGACATACTTTTTTGCACCTGCCGCATTGGATGCACTTTTCTTCATCTATGATAGGGTATCTGAATCCGCACTGGTCCTCTGTCATTTCGATGGCTTGTACGGGACATGCATTATCGCAGGCTCCGCAAGCTGTGCAAGTTTCTCTTTGAATCCACTGCATGCTCTGACTCCTTTCAATGCCAATGAACGTCCGTTTTGATGATTCGGGCAGGTATTCCCGCTGCCAGAGCCTGTGGCGGCACGTCTCTGGTCACAACGGCACCCGCAGCAATCACGGCACCGTCTCCGATGGTGACGCCCTTGAGTATGGTTACGCGGGTTCCTATCCATACGTTGTTTCCGATTAATACACGCTCGCTTCTGTTTTCATCCTTGATCGCATGGGCATCCGAATCCATAATTGTCACATCATGGGAAATAGCGCAATTGTCTCCGATCTTAATATGCTTATGGCAGCGAATCCTGCAGTCGCTGTTAATGAAGCTTTTTCCAAGTTCCAATGTCGCACCCGGAAACAAAATGATGTCCGCTCCATAATAGAACGAAAAAACTCCCGTTGTCATAAGCGTTGCGTTTGGATCCATGCGTACAATGGTGCTTCTCCCATTATGGGCAAGGCAATTGTCATTGAGAATCAAATCGTGGCTTAAATGAAATCTTGCGCTTGGTGCCAGAATAAACTTTGTATGACGGTCAGCTGACAATTTCCCGTTCGTATCTGGATCCATATGCTTTTTCAGTCTTAGATTCAAGACCATTCCATAGATTTTTCTGTCTATTTTATATTTTATCATGCAATGTCTCCCTATTTTTTCCGGTCAACGCAAATAGTCTCCTTCATCGCATGGAACAACGGCCCCGACCACGCTTCTGCTGATATCGCTCAGTAAGAAGACCGCTACCTCCGCAATCTCATCAGGAAGAATTACCCTTTTCCCTCTGCAGCTGGCCATATAAAGATTGTCCTCCGGATCTATGTGGTTTATTTCAGTCGCCGTCATGCCCGGAGCTATGGCATTGATCCGTATGCCGTTCTTTATCAGCTCCCGGGCCATTCCATACATATAATGAATCAGGCCGTTTTTTGAGATCCCGTAGGGCCCTGTGTCCCCATATAGGCCTCGATTCGATGCCACGAAAACTACATTTCCTTTAACGGAGTTTTCCTTGCAGTACGCCTCATATTGTTTTGTGAGAAAGAAGGGACCGCGCAGGTTGGTGTTGATCACCAAGTCCCACTCATCCATGGAATAGCCTTGATTTCCATGATCAATATAAACGCCTGCGTTGTTGACTAAGCCATCCAGATGCCCGCCCATTCTGGATCGTGCCTCTTCCAGAAGGCCGTCTACATTTCCGCTTTGGTCCGCAGCAATCCATAGACAGTTTTCTCCCAGTTTCTCTTGTGCCGCGCGTAATCTCTTTTCGTCTCTTGCAATAATGGCAACATGTGCGCCTTCTTTGATGCATTTTGATGCAATGGCATATCCGATGCCGCTGCTCCCGCCGGTTATCGCAATGTTTCTTCCTTCTAACAGCCTTGAGGGATTTCGATAGCATATGTCGGCATAAGTGATGCCTCCGTCTTTTAAATATAGGACAAAGTTCCTTAAGAATCCTTTTATGCCCATTTTTGCATCCTCCTGAAAAACCGCAGATTCATGAAAAGGCCCCTTCTTTAGAAGAAATCCCTTTCCGCTTAATAGGAATCCACATAATATTCGCTGTAAACATCTTCCGATAGGCCATTATGCACAAATTCAGGGTCTGGCTGCGGAACATACTGATAGATAAAGCTGCCGCTTGTGGGCAGACTATAAATGACTCCCTCTTCTGTAACGATGCCGCCGGCGCATTTGGCATTTCCCTGCTGCGCAATTTCGTATATGGGCTTGACTTTTTGTGTCCGAACATCCAATTCCCAGATGCAGCTTCCGTCGCCGGGAATTCCGTAAAGCCTGCCGTTCAGGCCTGCCTTCGTCCCATAGCATCCGGGATTGCCTATTTCCGGGCAGATAATCTCTGCCTGATTTTGTCTGATATCAATTTTCAGGATGCCGTCAGAATGACCGTTAAAGCCATATATGTTTCCGTCTATTCCGACAGCGGCGCCATATGCGGAGGCCTTTATGACAGATCCAATGTACCATAGGGCATCTGTCTGCGGATCGAGCACCATCACCCGTCCTTTCCCTTCCGGCATCATGTATATCAAGCCGTTCGGATGCAGAAGCGCACCTGCATAGCGAAGACGCACTCTGCTGTGTCTGGGCGTGCAGGGAATCTTTTTTGTCTCAAGGGTATTTAAGTCGATCCGCAGAATATGATCTTCATTTCTGGGCGGCTGAAATACCGTACCTTGTTTGGTGCATACACCTCCATAATGATGCTCCCCGGTATATGAAAGTCCCAAAGACTTCCCTATGACTTCTTCCGTTTCAGGGTTAATGATCAGTAAATCATTAGACGCTCTGGGAAAACCGTATATTCTGTTCTTGTAAATGCAGCCTCCCGTCCACTTGTACTCCCCTTTCGGCAGACATCCGAATATGCTGAGTTCATGTGTCCTGAGACAGAACTTCAGGCAGCCTTCTGCAGAATTGCATATTCCATACAAGCATCCGTTGACATAGTGTGCCCCCGTCCACATTTTACCGCCTATACGGGCGACGCTGGAAGCGTCTATAGGAACAATCTCATAACCGATTCCTGAATGTATTTCTGTCTCTGCCTGATATGTGGACAAAGATGTTTCCTGGTAATCCAAAGCCACATTCTTGTATGTTCTGGTGTACGCCCAAAACAGCCCATATTTTAGTTTGTGCAATGCTTTCTTTATCTTGATGCTCACGTTCACCCTCTGCTTCCGATCATTTTCCTGACAAATTGGCAGCCTTCTCTTTCTTCCTTTGTCCTGCTGTACAAAAACACAAGAAATATATTCGGCAGAACAGCGCAGATAGCTCCCCGCAGAATCAGTTCCATCCATAGACTTCCGTGAACAAGCGAGCAAGCCCCATAGGTTGCCCCTCCTGCAATCAGCGTGCATACCAAATAGAAAAGCTGTCTCAAGACATATCCTCTCAGATTGTTCTGACCGCTAAAATAGTATTTGAACAGAACTCTGGCATAACCGAAGTCATATACGAAAATTACGCTTAATATGGTTGAGAGCAAAATTCCATAAAGCCCGATTTTCTGAACAAGAACAATATTGACGACCAAATTGACTAAAGCGCCAATAATCGGATAAAAGCGATTGCTCCACCAGATGCCGGCCGCCTCTACGTAAACATACAGCATATCTCCCCATTTATAAAAGAAGAAATATAAGGCAAATAATAAGATATATTCCGCCGGGAGATGCAGCTCCTTGTCTTTTATCCATATGTTTACAAAAGGCTGGGTCAGACATAATAGGCATATGGAAAACCAGGAAACAATCCACATAAAAATAAAATTAAATAACTTGAAATCACTGTAATTTTTCTCTTTTGAATCTGTCACCATAGAGTTTCCTACGGCAGGGATCAATGTGTTTGATATTATGGTCAAGATTCCGAACAGCGAGGTGATTATCAGATAATAGTTCTGATAAACAGACAGCACGGTGAGCCCCAGAAAAGCCGAAATCACCAGCGTGTCAACGGTGGACAAGACGACTGTTCCGATTTTCTGCGAAAAAAGTCCCACCACATTTTTGGTCACCGCCCTTAATTGATCCCGTTCTATTCGTCCCTCACATATATATTGAGGGTAAAGCCTGCGGCACCAGTATGCCGTCTGCAGATTGTCGGCAAGGGACGCTGCTACAATTACAAGAGCAAACAAATAATAGCTTTTGGTCATAACCAACAGAATGATCTGAATCAAGTTCTGAAGGAGCAATGTGGCTGAACTCACGTTGCTTATTATATCAAGCCGCTGATTCGCCTGCAGAATAGACTTTTTGTAAGCAAACATAAAGTAACTGATAACCGTGTTTACCAGATATATCAGGTAAAGCAAATAGATATTGATGCCCTGAGGCGTATCCTTCAAAATAAGCCGGTCCAGAAACGGAATCACCGCCAGACCGATGCATAATATGACGAGGCCAATGATGCGAAAACAAGAACGGTAAAAGCTCAGCATTTCTTTGACCTTTTTGTCATCCCCCTTTGCCAGCGGTTCATACATGCTATAGACAATGGCGCTGCCGATTCCAAGCTCAGCTAAGCTCAGAACTGTCAGGATGGAGTGAAACAGACTGCCAAGACCTACATATTGTACGCCAAGCTCATATATGATGATTGTCCTTGATAAAAAAGGCAGCCCTAAGCTTATGGCCTTATTCACCAATCCCCAGATCAGTCCGGATTTTGTTCTGTGGGTGCGGCTTTCGCTCATACCAGATCATCTCCCTAAATGTTCAAGTCCTACAATTGTTCAGCTCATCGGCAACTAAACTGCAAATAGCGTTTTTTTCTGCAGATATCTTTTCACATGCTGCTTTCAGCTTGCTTGAAACGGACTCTCTGTTCATGACCATCCATTGAAACGCTTTGCATATACTGTCAGGTGCCGTCATATTTCGCATATCCACAACGTGATGTGTTGTGGAACCCAGCAAATCGAGAGCAATTCCGATGGATTTTATGGAGTATCCGGCAACAATTGCAGGGACGCCTGTGGAATATGCCGCAATGCTGGCATGTGTCCTTGCGGTTACCATGACAAAGCATTTTGATATCAGGTACTTCAGCTGGGCGCAATTGTAATCTTCCGAAACAATCTCTATTCTGTGAGGATTCGATCCAATATCGTATAGGCGGTTCAAAATATCAGAGTCATTGTCGTGTTTCCAGTTTACGTGAGGAATTAATAGAATATTGTAGTCTGTTTCCTCCATAATGTATCGCACCAGCTGTCCATATGCCGCCTCAGCTTCAGGATTCGTCTTACATATCAGAGGGCTTGCATTGATGCCAATTACCTTTCCGCGCCGAAAAACCTCTGGCAACGCCACTTCCTCCGGCGTCAAAAAAAAGGCTGGATCCGGCAGCAGCAGGAGTCTGGCGCATATACCGCAAGACTTCAGCGCCTTATAGGTCATGGATTCTCTGGCTATGATAAGGTCGTAGTTGTTCATATCCTCCACAAACTGCGCAGACTCCAGAAGCTTCGGTTCAATGGAGCATCCCCACAAAACAGTTTTTTTCCCTTGCCCATGCAGCCTTTTATTCAAATACGCAAGTCGTCCGGCCGCATTTTCGTAACAATATGCATCGCCCCCGATGGAAAAAAAGAAGTCTCCCTCCTGCCGGAAAAGATTGCAAAATGCATACTCCTCATAGATATTTGGCTGAAAGAAGCTTAAGCCCTTCAGCAGAATGTGTCTGGCGGAGTAAGGATCAAACCGCTTTCCTTCTTCCTCTATGCGGCAAATTGCGTCCAAATCATATCGAACATCTTCTTCTCTATTGCGGGACAGCAAAGTAAAATCTTCTCCCAATAGGTTTACGGTTCCTCTTACGATGGCCTCACAGCCATGGTTTCCTGAACCTGTATGAGAATATAACACTATACGCATTTTTTTGATTCCCTCATTCTTCTATATTGATTCAGGAGCCAGAAAAACAGAAACATAATACGGTAAAGCCGTTTCTTTACTAAAGTCATGAATATTCTGTATCGAAGCATGCTCTGCGCTGTTGTTCTGGCAGCCCTTTGAACCTCGTCAGCCTCAATGATTGTAAGAACCGCGGCCTTTTTCCATTGTCCGTTCCGGTAAATACTGTCTAACAAACCATACATATTTGTAATCAGCCTCAATTCCACAAGGGCGTCGAACTTATGGGTTCTCAGGGTTTCATGACAGTATGTATTTGTTTCGGAATATATCCTCAAAAACAATTTGTCAGCTTTGGCCGGATAACTGGTATGCAATGTACCGCTGGCACTGACAAAGTAGTTGTAGAGAGGCGCTTCTATGCCTGCGATCAAGAATGCCCCCTTCAGGAAATCCAAGTTAAAGAGCAGGTCTTCGCCCAGCGAAATATTTTCATCAAATTTCTGAGCTATTAACCGTCTCTTATAAATTTTCGCACATGGACTGTTTATCAAAGCCTTTGAATAAAGAGTGCCGAATAAATCGCCCAGCTGCTTTATAGGCACTGCATCAAAGTTTATTCCTGAAACGATTTTTTGATCTGCTCCAGAGATCTGTTTGTATCCGCAGATCGCCATGTCCGCATCGTGCGGAGCCTGCGCCTTTACAAGCTCTTCCACCATGCCCGCATCAATAGAGTCATCTGCGTCCACGAACATGACAAGCTCCCCTGCGGCGTTTGCCAGACCATGGTTCCGTGCCGCAGACACGCCCTTGTTTGCCTGATGAAAGACTTTGATTCTGCTGTCTTCCAGCGCAAGCTTTTTACAGATTTCCAAAGTAGGATCCGTAGATCCGTCATCGACAAGAATGATCTCCAATTCTCTGTAAGACTGTTTCGTCACGCTGTCCACGCATCTTTGCAACACATGCTGCCCGTTGAACACCGGTATGATGATTGAAACCATGATATCTCCTTGTCAGTGGTGTTTGTTTCTTATAAAAAGCCGGTAAAGGAAAAGCAGAAGAATCGCCTGCCAGACCAGCGGCCGTATCATGTCTTTAAAAAAGCTCCTTGTCCATATGAACACATATGGCAGCACTCCCATACAGATTGTCAGGCAGAGCCAATCCTTTCGAGAGATAGCATCATTGATTTTCCGGTCGAGCCATGCCAAAAAAAGTCCGGTTAAGAAAAAAAAGACCCCGCCGGCATGGCCGAAATTATAAAACATTTCCCCGATATAGGTTCCTCCCAATCCACTGCTGGTAAAACCCTTGATATAATCTACGAACCGGGTGATTGCCAACATGCCCTCCGGCCATTGCCCAAAATTGGGAAAGACATAAATAGGGCTCAACAGATATGTGCTGCCATAAGCAAAGGAGACATCATGGGGAATATGTTCCATAATCAATGTGACGGAATAGATCGTACCGCCAAATTCCGCCAGTACCTTTGCGAAAACATCCTGCAATCCATTGATGCCTCCTGTTCCTCCGGATCTGGTCAATCCGATCTGGACAATATAGCTTGCCGCAAAAATGCCTATGCAAAGAAAAAGGACGGCTTTTTTGAAATTCAACGGCTCGATTACTTTCAAATAAAACAAGGTAAACATTACAATATACATCAGGGCGGTCATTCTGGAACCGGAAAGCATGGTCAGCATCAAATATCCCACAGACCCAATGTATAGAAACCTGCATTTCCAAAGTCGTCCTTGGTACACCATCATCCAAAGCAAAATACCGATCTGCCATAGATTGGATATGAAAAATCTGATTCCTCCCGTCTCGGCGCTATAAGAAAAGGTATTGTAATATCCCCCTTCCATCATCAGCTTTATTTTGTTCAGATGTATGATTATGCTAGGAATTATTCCTGCAACAAATAAAACAGCGCCTACATACTTAAGAGCAGCGGAATTAACCCCATCAATGGAATACCATTTATTTTTCCTGCGAACATGGACAGCGGACAGCAGATAATGATATACCATAATTCCTACACAGATAAACGCCTGAGCCGTAATTACATATTGGCCGGAACGAATCAGCAGGCTTTCGGAAGCCTTTTGAAAAATATTTGCAGTAGGAACAACATTCGTATTCAGCAGCTGCAGGGTGTATTGTCCCAAATGCAGTATATAGGAAAAGGATATGAATAGCATGCTAACGGACAAGAGGCATCTTGCAGATATGCATACTGTAATTATATTTAAGACAATCTGTATTGTTCCCAGAATGCATATCCATAGAATGTCCGAACAGTCGATGGCGGCAAGCAGCATCAACGCCTGCAGAATTCCGAGCATAAGCCCGGCATAGCGCCATAATCCCTTTCGTCTATATTCTGTGTTCATTTTATCTGCTCCATTAAGCGCTTGCTGTGTGCGATATAGGTGGCTTCATATAGAGGACTGCTGACCAGAGAAAGCAGCAGCGCCAGCTTTCGTTCAGCGGAACAGCAATCGCCTGCCAACATTCGTTTCCAATTTTGTCTTAATTGTTTTTTGTATTGCTGCGCCTTATCTTTCGGACCTCCGCATAACAAATTTTTGTTCATGGCATCCATATAAGAGTATAGGTATCTCTCATATGCCAGCTCTGATAAAGCAGGGAACTTCTTGCTTATGACATCGAAATTGTGAAAATGTGCCTCAATGATACAGTCCGTGTTTGTCGCAGGAGAAAGCTGAATGCTGTTTTTCCTCTGGCGATAATAATAGGCTGCGCTGTCAACTGTTACCAATTTGCTGCATTGCAGCAACACCTCTGCAAAGACGTATACGTCTTCGGTTGTTTTGCCCTTTGGAAAAAGGATTCTGTCATATATTTTTTTTCGGTACAATTTCCCCCAGGCCATGGGACGAATTTTTCCTGTCAGATAGGAACGTAGAAGCATGTCCGTCCCATGGTATTCATTTGTATAGTTGTTCGGACAATGTCTTTCAGGAGGCATTTCCTCTATAAATGTTTCTATCCGACACATGGCAATGTCTGCTGCTGCAGCCTGCAGCCCGCAATACAGCTTTTCGATATATCCGTTGTCCACGATATCGTCACTGTCAATAAATGCAAGGTATTTGCCTGTGACATGCTTCAGACCTGCGTTCCGTGCATCGCTCAATCCTCCGTTTGGTTTATGTATAACAGTAATCCTCATATCGCTTGCTGCATAATCGTCACACATTCTGCCGCTGGAATCCGTGGATCCATCGTCTACCAGCAGAATCTCCAGATTGCGGTAGGTCTGGCGCTCAACACTGTCTATACATTCAGGTAAATATTTCTCCACATTATATACTGGTATCACAATGCTGATTTTTTCATTTTCCATCAACAAATTCTCCACTTCCATCTTGCATCCATGTATCTTCGATCCATTGAATGAGTGCGGGAATATCTTTAAATACTTTTATTCTTTTATCTTGCAGGGAAGGAAACATGGAAAAAATAGCTCTGTCCTTCTCATTTGTCACAATTGCCGCACAGGCGGCATTATTGTACAGCCCTTCTAATAAAACAGTAGACTTACGGGCAATGCAGATATTTCCGCAGACAGCTTCCTTCAGATCCTCTATCACGCCTATGTCCTGAGCAAAGACATCATATTCCTTTGGATTGTCTTTGGGGTGACGTTTTAAATATAGGGGAATGTTCCTTTTTTTCATTTCTGGCAATAATTCACCGATAATTTGTGCGTTGACCTCAGGCTCCCTTGGTTCCGAAAAGTATACAACCTTTCGCATTATAGGAACATCTACGGACATGCAGAACATTTCTTTGGCAATATCAGGGTCATAGACAAATTTGCCGGTATCATATATTTGGTTCAAATGTTCCGCAGCCTTAACGCTCGTAGCATAGAAGATATTTCCGGTAAAGCAATGGGGAAAAAGGAATCCATATTCTAGCCCATGAGGAATACACACCGTGGTTATTTGTGCCTTTCTGGCAGCCTGCTCTTCTACGAAAGCATAAGAATCCAAATTGTTCCCGCTGAAAAAACGCCCTTTCCATGGCAGGGAAAGCAGCCTTTCGATTATGCCTGCGTAGAAACAGATGTGAACAAGGCGGAACGAGAACAGCTGCAGGGCCACTGGCAGAGTGTTTTCCATACGTAACTCAAGCATGCATTTCCTGATGGAATCAAGCTGATTCCTTGCCTCAGCATAAGCTTTTTTTAGAGCTTTCCTGCGCTCTTTCCTGCTGAAATAGGTGTATAAACTGCCCTCGCCGCACTTATCCTCGCAGAATAGTTCCCTTGTGACAGAGGGTTTGATTTTCTTCCTGGCCGCGGCGGTTCTGACGACGCATACATCTTTATCAAAATCCAGATTTCTGGCGCATTGCTTTATCAAGCCCTCTTTCAAAAATAAATATACTTTTGAAAAAAACAATATGAATCTTGCTCTCCAGTTGCAGAATGTGCATTTTTTTACCTTTTTCCCATTCAATGCCGCCCCTGCTATTTCTGCAGCATCTTGCACAAAAGAAAGAAGCTGGCCGTCAAAGGAAGCTTCAGCCCAAATATCCCTGATATTATTTCCTTCCAGAAAAAAGGCTATTGCAAGAATGTTCTGGATTACTTTCACATACAAAATGTTTATGTATATTTCATGGAGCGGATGGCTTTTCACCCACTTGTTGGAGTAATGGTAAAATTCTTCTGTATAGAAATCGTCAAGCATATAGGTGCGACCAGCATATACAAACACATCATCCCTTAAATGCAGAATGTTTTTATCCATAACCCTCCCAACGATTCCTTCCCTAAGCATTGACCAATATTCAAACCGGGCTGTCAATTTCTTCAATTAAGTTCATGGTTTTGATGATTTGCATATTGGGTGTCCCTAAAACATCATCCTTTTGAGACGGATTCCATTATCCTGATGTATTCGGAGACTCCATGTTCTCTGCACATTTGTTCCTTCACATACCGTCTTGCCTCCCGGCCCATGGATGTGCGCATATCGGCGTTTTCATGTAACTTGATAATTGCTTCTGCCAGCTGTGCGGCATCACCTGCCCTGCAGAATATTCCGATTTTGTTGTTTTCAATAATGTCTTGCATATCTGTGTGTTCATCAAAGCTTGCAACTACCACTGAAGCCGCAGCCATAATACTCCATGTTTTGCTGGGCAGTGCACTTCCGCCGAAGCCTTCCTTGCACGAGACTATCCCTGCATCGCCCAGACTATATACATAAGATACCTGATCGTATGGAAGCAGGTCATGAAAAGAAATGTTGCGCTGCCTCTCTTGCTGGGCTTTCATTCTATATTTTTCCTGCAGAACCCCTTCGCCAAAAATAAGAAATTCGATTTCAGAGTTTCCTTCCAGCAGTTTGGCTGCCTCCAGAATGATATCTATGTTTTGGGCTTGTCCTAGATTGCCTGCATACACCACATAAAACTTGTCCCTGTCAAGTCCGCATTCGTCAAAGAGATAGTTATCCTTGCGATTTATAGGGACGACCTTTTCTGACTCCACCCAATTATAGACGACTTCTATCTTCTCCTCAGGCACACCCTTGTCCAATAGAAGTCGCTTCATGTTCTTGGATATCACTATTATCTTATCTGCATTTCTATATGTGAATCTTTCGAGCTTTTCTCCCATTATCCACAATAAGGAGCCCTTTCTTGTCATCCCTGCATTCACCATGGAGTCAGGGAAAACATCCTGAAGGTTGTACACGAAAGGAATCTTTTTGATTTTCTTGATCAGCGCAGCCATAGCCCCCTGTGTGGGGGGAGTGCTTTGGACGAAAACAACATCAGCGCTTGTATGGACTGATTTTAATAGGAACATGGCGTTCATGAGGACATACCTCATTGCCCGCAAGACAGGATTCCTGCCCTCCCGATAGAGCCGCATCCGTGTAATCTGAAGGTTCCCGTTGACTCGGACTTCTTTTCGGTGCTTCTGATAGTATTTCCTTGTTTCCCCGGACACTCCGCGGGTCGGAACCGGCACGAACAGAACGGTATCCCATCCATGCTCTGCAAAGCCTTCATATATGTTCTGGGGCAAGTATATGCTTGCGGCCTTTTCCGGCTCATAGTATGCGTTAAATGCCAATATTTTCAATTTAGCGTCTGCCCATAGGTTCCAGTGGCCGATAGATTACGACATCTGACCTGCCATAGGACTCTTCCTTTCAAGTATATGTTCAAGGCGCCTTTACCACGGCATACCCAGAAACCACTGTCTCCCCGTGCTGGTTTTTGACCACGGTGCTCAGTTTCAAGATGTTCTTGTCTTTATTGACGATTTCCGAAATCGCCACATACGCCGTAACGGTATCGCCTATGCGGACCGGCCTCTCGAACCGGCTTGCCTGCTCCATGTAGATCGTTCCGGGACCTGGCATCTTCATCGCTATCACATTGGAAATAAAGCCGACTACCAGTATTCCATGGGCGATCCTTCCTTTAAACATGCTTTTTCCTGCTTCCACGGAGTCTATGTGAATAGGGTTCATGTCCCCTGTAATTCCGGCGAATAGATAAACATCGTTTTCTGAAATGGTTTTTGAGAACTCCCCGGCCATCCCGACCTTATACTTGTCCGCCATGGTCTCCCCCTATATACTTTTGGAGCACGTACATGCTGCCGTGAATCGTAAACCCGAGCCGGATCCAGGCTTTCTGCACCGCCAGATTGTCCAGCTGCGTCCCCACCACAACGCCTCTTATGCCCGGGCGCTCTCTCTTGATCCATGATATGCCCTCATGGATCATGCTGGTGTATACCCCATGCCCCCTGCTGGCGCTCGACACAGCCGACAGCACCAAGTGTCCGATGTCACTGTCGGGGTATGTCTTCCCCGTCGTAAACCCTGCCACGCATCCTGCGTAATCCGCTACGATCACCTTTTCGGCAAATCCATGGAATGAGTTTTCAATCCATTTCTCATAATACTTGTCGCAGAGTTCGTTGCTCAGATGCCGGTCCGAGTGGAACCTATCGATCTCGAAAGACTCTCTTGCGATCGCCTTCAAGGCCGGCACATCATCCTTGCTTGCATCCCTAAGGATACACCTATGCTTCAGCTCAGGAAGCTCTTTCTTTGTGTCGAAGAAGTATTCCGTCAGCGTGTCTGCCAGATAGTATCCGTTTTGGAGCAGCGTGTTCAGGACATTCTTGTCCGGCGCCGGGATCTTGACCGTAATATGTACGATCCCTTGTGCCCTGGCCTCTTTCTCCGCCCGTCCTATCATCCCGGCATCCAGAGGTTCGCCGTCCTCCAGAAACCAGTTGCCCATCCCCATCCGGAACACTTCCGTGTTAAACTGATCCTTTGCTATTGTCATCGGACCCTCCGCCATTCCTATATATGTTCTTTTGCATTACTATCGTCTGAACCGACTTAAGCAGGATCCTGATGTCCAGAAGAAGCGAAACGTGCTCTGCATAATATGCGTCTGCGTTGAAGCGCTGTTCCAGAGTAGATGAGTTCCTATAGTACGCTTGGCTGAGGCCGGTTATGCCCGGCAGGACCGCCAGCTTCCTCTTGTCCCTTTCGGAATAGATGCCAATGGCGTCCGGGAGATCGGGCCTCGGCCCGATAAAGCTCATGTTGCCTATCAGCACGTTTATGATCTGAGGAACCTCGTCGATGGACGTCCTCCTCAGCAGCCTGCCCACTGATGTGACTCTGTCATCATCCATGGAGTTGAAGGTGGAGCCATCCGCATTGCGGTAGTCCGGCGCATTCGTCTTCATGCTGCGAAACTTGTACATCCTAAAGATCTTTCCGCCCTTCCCCAGACGGTCTGCGGTATAGAAAACCGGCCCGTGGTCGTCAAGGAGTATCATTGCCGCAACGATCACGGACAGCGCCAGAAAAAAGGGGAGAAATATCACTGCAAATAAAATGTCAAGAGATCGCTTCCATATTTTTTCGTACATCCTGTGTTTCCTCAAAGTCCCTCCTGCCATATGAACCCAAAGGCGGAGGTGTCACTGGCTGCCCAGTATCTTCTGAACCCTATCTATCACGTACTCCACGTCATCGTCGGTGAGGCGGGTGTGCAGGGGCAGGGTGACCTCGTTCTCGTACTGCCTATAGGCATTGGGGTAGTCACCGATCCGGAACCCCAGATCCTTGTACGCGGTCATCATGGGCAGGGGCTTGTAGTGGACATTGGCGGCTATCCCCGCCTCCGCCAGCGCCCGGATCATCCCGTTGCGCCCCTCCTCGCCGCAGCCGGGGACCCGCACCATGTACAG
>ERZ808051.615-NODE-615-length-35238-cov-21.710219_pt1 | contig 35238 bp, 39 predicted proteins | sample MGYA00380199_ERZ808051 | MGnify/ENA primary metagenome ERZ808051 (study PRJEB31490, sample SAMN06133391) | mouse gut metagenome | isolation source: J11 | host: mice | place: China: Chengdu | collected 2015-05 ...
GGGTGAGAGGTCAAGTCCTCTCACCCAGCTTTTTCGTAGGAGGACGGGCGTATGACGTTCATGGATAAGGTCTACACGCTTCGGACAGAAGTCCGTGGCGATGGCAAAACGGCATATTTCATTAGCTTCACGGATGGGCAAGGCGAGTTTTACGATTTGGAGGTATCGGAAGCGCTCTATATAGAATTTCGGCAGATGGAGCGCAAAAACCGCAATCTACAACAATCCGACTGGCGGCACCAGGAAACGTCAGATTTGTGGGATGAAGCGCTCTATAAGCGGGCGTTCAGAGTGCCCAAAAGTGTTGAGGAATTGATTTTTGACGCAGAACAGCGAGAAATTCTCCACAAGGCTATTTCTGCCCTCCCTGAAATCCAGCGGCGGCGTTTTCTGCTCTACCATGAGTATGACTTCAACTACCGTCAGATTGGAGAAATGGAGCATTGCAGGCCGCAATCAATCATGCACTCGGTCACTCGGGCCAGAGAGAAGATAAAGGCGGTAATAGAAAAATATCGGGCTGGACAGTGAAGAAGCGCCCCGTATCTTTGGACACGGGGCTGTCTGTTAAATGTTCTCTAATGGAATTTTACTGAGGTCAAAAAGCCGGAACACGCCTTGAAGCTGTTTGTCCGCTTCGCGCTGGCAAAGGCCCTTATCACCTATGGCATGGAACTGATGCTGGCCCTGTTGAGCATCATCCAGGGCGTTGTGTCCTCGATCATGAACGCGGCGGGGTTCGGCGCTCCCAACTCCACCGTCCTGCCCGCTGAGATCGTGACCGCCATTGAGGACTGCGGCTTTTTTGAGAGCATCCCCCTATGGGCGGTGACGCTGATCGGCGGGCTGGTTATTTGGGTTCTGTCCTTCGTGATGATTTTGAGCGTCTACGGGCGATTTTTTAAGATGTTTATGTACGCTGCGCTGGCCCCCATCCCCCTGTCCAGCTTTGCCGGGGAACCCAGCCAGAACGTAGGCAAGAGCTTTTTGAAAGGATACGCCGCCGTCTGTCTGGAGGGGGCTGTCATTGTGCTGGCCTGCATCATCTTTTCTGTGTTCGCCAGCTCCCCGCCCGCCGTTGACCCGGACGCGGCGGCGGCTTCTATGGTGTGGAGCTATGTTGGGGAAGTGACGTTTAATATGCTCATTTTGGTGGGCAGCGTCAAAATGTCCGACCATGTTGTGCGTGAAATGATGGGCTTGTAAAGGAGGCCGGAATGAAACGATTTTATGTGTTTAAGGATGGAAAATTGGAAGGGAGTACCGCAACAAGAGAACGGGCGATTGATATGATCCGTCTATATCAAGAGCGGGAAACGCACCCCATCCTACGGGCGGAGTTCAGCATGATCGAGGGGGAGCAGGAATTTGTACCCTACCCCTCCCGGCAAAAGACGCCCCGGAAAAAGAGCGGGATGGAGCGATAGGAGGATTATTTGATGAGTTTTGAAGATGAATACCGGGAATTGATGGCAAAGCCCATCGACGAGATCAGGGAGGATATTTTCTTTCGCCCTGACAATTTCCAGGATGAGCCGTGGTATGACGATTTTCAGATGTATATGGTGGTTGGTGTCTGCCAGCCCCCGAAAGAATATGCCCTGCAAGTCCGTAAAGCCCTAAAAGTTATGGGCTACGACACCCATACCACCATCCGGGACGGCAAAACTTATATTCTCCCCGGTGAAGCGCGGCAGGCCGCACGGGAGCCGAAACCGAAAAAGCATGACGACTGGGAGAGATAAGCAACCCACGTCGGGAAAGGAGTATCAATGGAAGTCAAGATCAACCGTGAAATTCGCAATTACACGGAGAGTATGTTTTTCGGGCTGTCCCTGCGGCAGCTCGTTTTTTCTGCCCTGGCGGTGGCCGTGGCCGTGGGGCTGTACTTTCTGCTGAAACCCTATGTCGGCACGGAAACCGTGTCCTGGATGTGCGTCCTGGGCGCGGCCCCCTTCGCCGCCCTGGGCTTCTTCACCTACCACGGCATGACGGCGGAGCAATTCATTTGGGCGTGGCTGCGCTCGGAGGTGCTGGAACCGCGAGAACTCCGCTTTGAATCGTCCACGCTGTACTATGACATTTTGAAGGCCAGCATGGAAAAGCGGTAAAAGGAGGAATAGCCACCCTTGACGCTGCCCGGAATAACGGCCAGATTTCCTATGTCCAGTATGTTGAAAACGGCTGCGTATATTTTACTGATAGTGGCTTTCAGGAGTATATTGCCAAATATACGCACAAGGCCAAGCCAGTCGAAAAGAGTTCCACATATCGTACCCCCAGAAAGTCTAATAGCGGCAAATCGCACCTTTGATAATCCTCTGCCTTTTTGCTAAAACAACAATAACAGCCGCTGTTAGAGTTGCAAATATGGAGGTGCTAAAAGTGGGAAGAAATAAAAAAGTCATTCCCCAATATGGTACGGTTTAACTCAATGGCATTGAATATTACAGGACAAGAATCGAGGACGCAGATGGAAAAAGAGTTGCGCTCTATGGAAAGACCGCAGAGGAACTTTATGAAAAAGTCGAAGAAGCCAAACGCCAAATCAAAGATGCGGTGTTCCGCAGATCAACTCCCACCGTGGAGGAATACTGTGAGAAATGGCTGAAAATGCAGTCTGCACGTATCCGTGTAACAACGCTGACCGACTACAGTTCCAAAGTAAAAACTACATCGTTGCGCCGTTAGGCCATAAATACATGGCCGAGGTAACAGCAGACGATGTAAAAATGGCTATGGTTCCTGTTGCCCAAAAGTCCAGTTCAGTTTATAGATCGGTAAATATACTTTTTAAGTGCATTTTCAATTCAGCAGTAGAGAGCAACATTATAAATGTATCTCCCTGCCAGCGTGTTTCAGCAAAAAGCGGAAAGCCACAAAAGGATCGTGAATCCCTGACTGATGAACAGGTTGAGAAGCTGTTGGCAGCAATTAAAGGCTTGCCCCCGTATGTTTTTGTAATGCTGGGTCTATATGCTGGACTGAGGCGGGAAGAAATTATGGTCCTTCAATGGGACTGCGTATTTCTGGATGAAGAAGCACCCTATTTATCTGTTCGAAGAGCATGGCACTCAGAGCATAACCGGCCTGTCATTTCCATCGAGTTAAAAACTAAAGCGACAAAAAGGGACATTCCTTTGCCGGATCAACTGACAGAGTGCCTTAAAGAAGCAAACAATCCGCAACATCAGATTATGTGATTGCTAATCGGGATGGCAATCCACTGTCTTACACACAGTTCAAACGGGTCTGGCAGTATATCATAACGCGTTCCACCAAGGAGCAGACGTATGTCAGATATATCAACGGCCAGAAAATCACTAAAACTGTAACGCCGGTTTTAGGTGAAAAGGCTGGTCACAACAGCAAGGTCGTATATAGTCTTGATTTTCAGGTGACACCACATCAACTGCGGCACACATATATCACTAACCTCATTTACGCTTCCGTTGACCCGAAAACAGTTCAGTATCTGGCAGGCCATGAGAACAGCAAAATAACGATGGATATTTACGCCAAGGTGAAGTATAATAAACCACATCAGTTACTTCCCATTATAAATGGGGCGTTCAGTCAAAACAAAGAAAATCCCCCCTCGTTATCGGCGGGTTAAAATACGGGTTAAACTGGTGTGGCTTTGAAAAAAACTTGAAATATCAATGCTTTCCAGCTTTTAGAGAAGAAGCAGTACGGCCTCAAGGCCGCCCGCCGCGCGCCTCAGTTCTCCAAGCGCTGAATTTACCGCCGCGTTTTCAAACTGCCGCCCAATCGGGCGGCAGTTTTTTTCGTCCTGCTCAGACAATGTAAAAAACCGGCCCTGCGGCAAACTGCCGTAGGGCCGGTTCAAGCTTATTGGTCTGTTGAAACCGTGTAGCCGGCTTGTTCCGACTGATAGAGCTGAGTCAGCCGTATCTCCGGCTGGGTGGCGTGGATCACCCAGCCCTCACTGTAGACGCTGTATACACCCTCATCCGTCAGCTCTCTCAACGCCTGCGTATCCAGCTCCTCCGCCACATAGACGGAAGCAACCCGCAGCGCCGTCTCCGCACAGCCCGCCGTTCTGGAGTAGCACAGCAGGTCCTGGGCCGCGCTCCTGCAAAGCCCGTCCGCCGGGTCCAGATACATGGTGCGGATTTCGCCGCTTTTCAACGGATAAAACCGTTCCCTGTCCTGCTCGTTGATAGGGTAGCTGCGCAGGCTGACAACGCTCATCGGTCCGGCGTATTCCATCACCGCCGCAGGGTATATCACTGCGTCCACCCGGTCAAAAATGTTCTGAGCGTAGGCGACGCTCCGGTCGTCCAGGCAGCGGCTAAAGCCGTCATAGCTGGAAATCGAACCGCTGGTATATCCGTGCTCCGTGAGCACATCCGCCAGATAGTCGGCGATAAAGGCGTTTTTCAGCCATCCAAAATCCAGGAAGGTATCAATCCCCTCCCGCTTGGCATAGGCCAGATAGTCCTCCGACACATAGAGGCACACCCGATTGTCGCCCAGCAGGCGCAGGTCTACAGCCTGGGGATCGCAGGCATAGGCGGCGTCGGCTCCGTAGCTCTCCCGTATCTCTTTGCTGAGATAGGGGTCAAAGTCCAACAGCTGGCTCTCGTCCTCACAGTGAAACAGATCGCTATACCGGGCATAGATCGGCCCCAGGTAAATCGTGCGGTCGCCGCTGCGCTCCATGGTCTCAAATGCGCGATAGAGCCCCTGATCCACCGTCAGCGTCTCGTTGGGGTGCAGATTGATGTCCCGCAGGTTGATAACGCCCTCAAAGCTTTCCACCGTATGAAACAGCTGAAATGCCTTCCGGCAGGCATCGGAATATACGTCCGTCACCTCTCGGCTCTCCGCCCGCAGCACCGCGCCGCTGCTCCCCAAATCGTAAAGAAAGACGAACTCGTCCCCGCAGGTGGGGCCCGCCGAGGCATTAACCTGAATTGTCTGCCAGCCCGTCTGGGGCGTGAACAGCCCGTTGACCGCGCCGGCAAAGGCTATGCTCGCCGCCACAATCAGCACCAGCACCAAAACCAACCGCAGCCCCACCCTGCTCTCAGACAGCTCAATTTTTTCCACCGGACTGAGATGGGGCAGGTCTCGGTTGTCCTTGGCCGTTCGCCTCAACTCAAATCACCGCCAGAACCAACAGCAACAGGAATAGGATCACAATCACCCCAAGGACAATCAATCCGGCAATGGCGCCGCGGAAGCAGGCCTTCTGATTGCGGGTATGGTGGAAATGCTTGAATACGGCGGCGGCAATCAGGCCCAGAATGGGCAGCAGGAAGGACAGGATTTTGTACCAAATACTGCCTGTGTCGTGGGTGGGATGAATCAGGAACTCCTCCGAGTCCGCCTCCGTCTCCTCGCGCCGCCGATTCTGCTGGGTTTTCGGGTCGTTCGGGCCGGCAATCTTCACCGGCTTCACCGGAATATTGCTGTCTCGAATGGCCTTGTACTGTTCTATCTCCTTTTTGTTGCCATAGACATAGTGGTTGTGGCCAATGCACACAAAGTCCGGCTTATCCTCCGAATAGTCGTGGATAGAGGGGTCATAGGTAAACAGGACCTTGTTCTTCTCCAGTTCGGGGTCGGGGATGGGAATTGCAGAGATCAGCGAGTGGGTATAGGGATGCAGGGGATAGTTGAACAGCTCCTCCGCCTCCGCCACCTCCACGATGCGCCCCTTGTAGATGACGCCGATGCGGTCGGAGATAAAGCGCACCACGGATAGGTCGTGGGCGATGAACAGGTAAGTGATGCCCTTCTCCTCCTGGAATTTCTTCATCAGGTTGAGCACCTGGGCGCGAATGGATACGTCCAGGGCGGAGATGGGCTCGTCCGCCACCACCAGCTCGGGCTCCATAACCATGGCCCGGGCGATGCCGATGCGCTGGCGCTGGCCGCCGGAGAACTCGTGGGGATATCGGGTGAGGTGCTCTGGGAGCAGGCCAACCTCCTCAATCATGGTCTCCACCTTTTTGACGCGGTCCGCCTCGTCCTTAAACAGGTGGAAATTGTACAGGCCCTCCGAGATGATATAATCCACCGTGGCCCGTTCGTTCAGCGACGCCGCCGGGTCCTGGAACACCATTTGAATGTTTCGGATGACCTCTCGGTCCAGCGCGCGGGGGATCTTTCCCGAAATGCGCACACCTTTATACAGGATTTCGCCCCCGGCCAGCGGATTGACCCGGATCACCGCCCGGCCCACTGTGGTCTTGCCCGAGCCGGACTCACCCACCAGGGAGAAGGTCTCCCCCTTATAGATGTCAAAGGTGGCGTTCTGCACGGCGCGCACCGCGGCGTCGCCCTTGCCGAAAGTAATATCAACGTTTTTCAGCGACAGCAGGACTTCCCTGCCGTTTTCGTCCAGAGGCCCATGCTCCGGCAGATGGGTGGAGCGGACCTCATTTGCTTTCTCTTGACTCACGATCCGACCCTCCCTATATGTTGAATGCTGCCATCAGCTTCTCGTGGATATTCTCAATGCTTTCCGGCTTATCGATCTTGGGAGCGCGAGGGTCCAGCAGCCAGGTCTTGGCAAAGTGCGTCTCACTGACCTGGAACATGGGCGGCTCCAGCATAGTGTCGATTTGCAGGCAGTAGGGATTGCGCGGCGCGAAAGCGTCGCCCACGATGGCGTTATACAGGGAGGGCGGCGTGCCCGTAATGGAGTAGAGCTTGGTGTTCTTCTGGGCCAGTTGGGGCAGGGAGGACAGCAGCGCCCAAGTGTACGGGTGGCGGGGATCATAGAAGACCTCCCGCACACTGCCCAGCTCCACCACCTGGCCGGCGTAGAGCACCGCCACCCGGTCAGCCACATTGGCCACCACACCCAAATCGTGGGTGATGAAAACGATGGTATAGTTAAACTCTTTTTGCAGGTCCTTGATAAGCTGCAAAATCTGGGCCTGAATGGTCACGTCCAGCGCGGTGGTGGGCTCGTCGCAGATCAAAATCTTGGGCTGGCAGGACAGCGCGATGGCAATGACAATGCGCTGACGCATACCACCGGAGTACTGGAAGGGGTAGTCGTCAAAACGGGCGGCGGCATTGGGAATGCCCACCTTCTGCATCAAATCCAGCGCCCGGCGCCGGGCCTCCGCCTCGGTGCAGTCCTGGTGCTTGAGGATGATAGAGGTGATCTGCTTGCCAATGGTGATGATGGGGTTCAGCGATGTCATGGGGTCCTGGAACACGGTGGCAATGCGGCGGCCCCGGATTTTGCTCCAGTCCTTGGAGTACTTCACATTGGCCAGGTTGAGTACGCAGATACCGTGAAGCTGCTCCGGCGTCTCATCCAGATAGCGCACCCGGAAGGCCACGTTGTCAAACACGGCGCTGCGCTGTGCATCGTCGTCCAGGTCCACACCCAGCTCCATGGCCTTTTTCAGCGCCTTCAGCAGCCCATTTGTGAGCTGAATCCGCTTCTTCAGCCCATAGCGCCCCACGGAGAGATAGATTTCCTTGGCCAGAACCTCGTTGCGAGCCAAAGCCGCCTGGGGAACCTCCCCCTTGACCTCCTTCTCGTACTGAGCGCGAAGCTTGGCCTGGCGCTCGGCATAGCGCTTGTTGTACTCCTCGTCGTGGGCCGCCTGCTGCTTCTTCTCCCGCACCATCTGCTCGCTGTGGGCCTTGAGCTGCTTGATCTTGGCGTCGTATTCCTTGATCGCCTGGGCCGCCTCTTTGATTTTGGCCTTATCCTTGGCGGGGTCATAGGTCTGCTTCAGGTTGTAGAGGTCCGTGCGCTCATGCTGCAAATCCCGCAGCTGCGCCTCCGCCGCCTCCATCTCCTCGCCGCTCAGGCCGCCCCGCTCCTTTTTCTCCTGCTCCAGCTCCAGAAGCTGGCGGTAGGTGGCCGCGCCCAGCTCCAGGTGGGCATATTCGTCCAGCTTGTGCTTGGCCTTCTCCATCAGGCTTCTGGCTTGGGCGTCCACCCTCACCACCGTATCGGCCAGCTCATCGTCGTTGAAAATAATGGAGCCGTTGCTGATGAAGCCGTTGGAATCCAGCATTCCCGCGAAGGTCTTGGTAAACACGGACTTGCCCGAGCCCGACTCGCCCACAATGGCGATGGACTCGTTCTCATAGATATCCAGAGAGATGCCGCGGATCGCGGTCAGCGTTCTGCCGCGGACATTGAATTTCACATCCAAGTCCTTGATGGACAGCAATACTTTCTTTTCTTCCATAGCTGCCACCCCTTACATATGCGTTCTCGGGTCGGACGCGTCGCCCAGGTTCTGACCCACCACATACAGCACCACGGAAATGATTGCCGAGATGGCCACAGGGCTCCAGAACTCAAACTCCCAGCCGGGGGTGACCATGGCGCTCTCCGCCTCGAAAATCAGCCGGCCCAGGGACATCTCCCGCATACCCAGGCCGATATAGGCCAGGAACACCTCAGAGGAGATATAGGACGGGATTTCCGTGGCCAGCAGCGTCACAATCACGGAGGTCATAAAGGGCAGAATGTTCTTGATGGCAATCTTCACCGTGGAGGTGCCCAGGCACCGGGAGGCCAAATTATACTCCCGATCCCGGATGATGACCACCTGGGTGCGGATGAAGGCGGCAATGAACAGCCAGCCCGTAATGGTCAAGGCCAGCACCATCGTCCAGAAGGTGGCGGTGAACAGCATCACCATTACGGCGGTAAACAGGATGGCGGGCACGTTGCCGATGATGTTGTAAATCTCCATCATGACCACGTCCACCTTTTTGGAGAAGCCCCAAATAGCGCCCACCACCACGCCAACGGTCATATTGATAGCCGCGCAGATAAAGGCCAGGGAGATGGAAATCTGCGAGCCGGTCCAGATGGCGTCGAAGGTGGAGTTGCCCGCCGCGCCGGTCCCCAGAATCCACTTAATGGAAAAGCCGAACTGCTGAATGGCCGCAGAGGGGCGCAGGTGCTTGGCGGTGGGATTGAGCAGCTGCCCAAATCGGTCGTACTCGGTGAAGGTGGGGTACAGATACGCAAACAGAATCAAGATTGCCAGGACGCTCAGAATGAAAATATTCAGCTTTTTGCGGAAAAACACGCGGAATACAGACTGCCAATAGGAGTACCGAGGCGCGGTGATCTTTTCCGACTCCAGTTCGCTGTGGTCGTGGAAGGAGAACAGCTCCTTCTCCGTCATGCCCAATTTACTCAAATCATGATCCATTGCTCTCACCTATCCTTCGTCGAGAACGAAATTCGCGGGTCCACCGTGGCCATGAGGATATCGCCCAGAATCAGGGACACCACCGACAGCAACGCATAGAACAGGGTCACGCCCACAATCACGCCGTTGTCGTACTTATTGATGGCCTCGGTGAGCAGATTGCCCGCACCGGGAACCACGTATACGCGCTCGGTAATGATGGCTCCGATCATAGCGCTCAAAATGGTGCCCGGGATTCCGTGAAACAGGGGGATGGCCGCGTTTTTCAGAATGTGCTTGGTGAAAATCTCCCCCTCCGACAGACCGCCGGACCGGGCAAATTTCACGTAGTCTGAGTTCATCTGATCAATCATATACCGACGCAGCCACTTCATCAGGTTGGCCACGGAGGGCAGCGCCAGAGAGACGATGGGCAGAATAAACATCAGCTTGTTGGCCGCCGACATATCGAAGGTGGTGGGCAGGCCGAACAGAGAGCCGCCAATGGCCTTGAAGATGAAGATATAGGCCAGCGAAGGCACCGCGATGAGGAAGATAATATACATTGTGCCCAGCTTATCAATGAGCTTATCCTTCTGCCGCGCCATAAGCACGCCCAGGGGCAGCCCCAGCAGATAAGCCAGCACAGAGGCAATGATGCCGATGACGAAGGAGAAGCCTACCTTGGACATAGCTCCCTTCACCGTCTGCACATTGGTATAGTCGTCAATAAAGCGCTCCGCGTTGACGGCGTTGGCCGACTGGGAGCCGGGCACATAGGTGGCGGTATGCAGATCGTCCGCGCTCTGCTCCGTCAAGCCCGTGGGGAAGGTAACGCTGGAAAGCACATACGGGCCCTGACTGGCGCCCATGGTGGTGAACACGTCCACCCCTCGGTTTACCGTATAGGAGGTACCCAAGTTAATGGTGGCAAAATTCTGATGGATAAAGGGGAAAGTGCTGTCCACGTAGAACAGATACTTGTGGAAGGTGCCGTTGCCCATGATGGCCGGAGAGAACTTTTCTCCGCCGTACAGCGGATCAAACCAAGTGAAGGTGAGGCCCCGGTCCCCAATGTCCTCCTCCACGTAGTGAATGTTGTCAAACGTAACCAGGCCGGTGAAATACGTCACCACCCGGTTGAGCAGCGGGCGATCCCGATAGGCGAACAGCTGCTGCTGGCCGCCTTTGATCAGACGGTTGCCCTGAAGCTTAGCGTCCAGGCGCACGACCGTATAGCCCTGCTCCTCATAGAACTGCGTGAACTTCTCCACATATTCCTGGGTGATCTCAGAGTCCTTCTCCGCAGTTCTGGCAATGCCTACCGCTTTGGCGCGGGTGTCCTCATCCAGCTCGTTGTCGGCCACCAGGTCCAGCAGATACTCGGCATAGGTCACATAATCCAAATAGCCGTATTCCTCCCATTTGGAGTAGCGGTATGCCTCTTTTTCGTTGCTGCCCAGCTTTATATAGGCGGCATCGCCGGCAAAAACTCTGTCGCGCCCCATCAACGTGTAGATCAACACCATAACGATGATCACCACGGCGATGACCGACAACAGGCCGCGGAGGATACGTTTAACCAGGTATTTTCCCATGATTCGTTCACGCCCCAATATGCGTGCAGGAGAATGGCACGCCATTCTCCTGCACGCGCAGAATTTATAAGGTCTTCTCTTTCGCTCTCAAGCGGGGATTAGTTGTGCCACAGACCCAGGCTGGTGGTCATGTAGCCATCGCCATAGGGCAGGAAGCAGTCCAGCCAGGTGGCGGGATCGCCGTAGTCGGGGCCCCAGCCGGTTTGGTGAGACAGGTCGTAGTTCATCTCATAGCCGTTGTTGGGCTGATAGGCGGCGTAGGACACATCGTCAGAGGAGCCGCCCACCAGGTTCACCTGGACCTTGCCCTCAAACGCAGTATCCATGCACTGCTTGAACACGTTGGCCTGGTTGTTGAAGACATCAACATCCTGGGCAAAAGCGTAGTCGATCTCGATGGGGTGCTCCGCATCGACCACCACGCCCTGGGCGGCCAGCTCCTCAATGGCGGCCTCCATATAGCTCCGGGCCTGATCCAAATCGTACCAGCCGTCGAAGCCCTGGCTGCTGCCCAGATCGGCGTCCCACACCTTGGCGTTGATGCCAAAGACTTCCAGGGCGGCCTGCATGACCTCGCCGTAAGAGGTGGCGGCGGGGAAGGTCTTGGAGGTGCCGTCGATGTCGATGGTCACTTCCTCCTCCAGGTACACGAAGTTACCGGGGACGATGGTGTTCAGCAGGTTGACGTACTTCAGCTCCTCGCCGTACTGCACGGCGTTATAGGCGCCGCGGTCCAGGGCGAAGGTCATCGCCAGACGGAAGTTCTGATTGTTCATCGCCACGTGGGTGCGGGCGGCATCGTCCTCAACGTCGGTGGTATACTCGCCGGTCTCGTTCTCCATGGCCTCACGGACAACGTCGGCAGAGCCGTGCTCCTGGGGAGAAACCATGCGGCTCGTATCGTTGAAGTTGGCAAAGCCCAGACGGGCCAGGTTGTAGAAGCCCATGAAGGTGGTGGCGTCGGTGGCGCTGTTGTAGTGATACGCATCGAAGTAGCTCAGGGGCTCGCCGTCCTCACCGATGATATCGGTGGTCTCGGTGCGGGCCAGCTCCAGGATGTTGGCGGTCAGGCCGCAGCCGTTGGTGATGCCGGCCTTGGCGTCCTCATAGGCCTTGGTGGCCTCGGAGCCGTCGTTGTAGTACCACACCAGGTTCTTGCAGGTCACGTTGTCAGGATTCCAGTAGCTCTCGTTGGCCTTGTAGATGATGCTGTTGTGGTCGGTGTAGCTGGTCATCAGGTAGGGACCATTGTAGGCGATGTTCTCGGGACCCTTGCCGTAATTGTAAGCGGGGTCGGCAGCGTTGTACTCCAGGCCGAACTTGCCGCCCTGGGACTCATAGAAGTCACGGCACAGGGGAGCGAACAGGGAGTAGCCCAGCATGGTGGGGAAGTAGGCGCAGGGCGCGGCCAGGGTGTACTCCAAGGTGTACTCGTCCACAGCCTTCACGCCCACCTGCTCGAAATCGGTGGTCTCGCCCGTCGCGTACTCCTGAGCGTTCTCGATGACGCCGAACAGCAGGGACTGCAGGCCGCCCTTGGCGTCAAACAGGTGCTGCATACCGGCGACCCAGTCATCGGCCGTCACGTCGGCGACCTTACGGCCCTGGTTGTCCACCCAGACCTGACCCTCGCGGATCTTGAAGGTGTACTTCAGGCCGTCCTCGCTCATGGTCATCTCGGTGGCCAGGGCGGGCTGGAGCACGTTCTCGCAGTCATACTCCATCAGACCGTCGTAGGTCTGCACAATGGGCTCGGTGTCGGTCTGCTGAGAGGTGGCGAAAAGGTCAAAGGTGGTGGGGTCGGTGGCGTAGGTATAGCCATAGGTGTCGCTGAAGGTGTAGCCCTTCTCGGTCAGGTAATCCTTGGCGGCCTGGAGGAAGGTGCCGGTGCCGTGCAGCTCGTTCCAGATGCTGCGCAGCTCGGCCTGATCCTCGGAGCGAATGAACTCGTTGCACACCACGGCCTGATGGCTGCGGTCAGAGTCGTTGCCGTACAGGATACCGGTGATGGTGCGGCCGGCCACGCGGGAGATGGCGAAGTTGCCGCCTTTGGAGCGGGTCAGGGACACCGCGCCGGTGGACATCAGCTTGGCCTCGGCCACGGCCATCATGGCCCAGCGCTCGGAGACGTTGCCAGCCTCCTTGGCCTTCATATACAGATCATAGAATTCACCCAGGGTCTCGTTGTACAGGGTCTCATAGTCATAAGTGACCGGGGTGAAGGCAGCGGGCTCACCGACATCCTCGCTGGGCGCGCTGCTGTTGTCGGCGGGCGGGTTGCTATTGGCCGCAGGACTGCCGCCACAGGCAGCCAGGCTGAAAACCATAGCAAGCGCCAGCACTAAGCTGAGAAACTTCTTCATGTTTATCCTCCTCAATTTTTATATATTTAACCGGGCAAAACGGATGGCTGCCGCCATCCTGCTCAGGTTAAACCGGGATGATCCCCCGCCGGTCGGCGGGGGCCTTCCGTTTTCCCCTTGGGAAAACGGAAAACGGGGGCGCGCCCCCGTTCAGCGCTGTATAGCACTAAACCGCCTAATTGTAATAAAAACGCCTTGGGCCTCGCGCCCGCCGCGTTCCCGGACAGACCCATTTTTATAATTTGCAAGAGTAATGCCGTTTTCATTCACACCATTTGCCGGCATTTTAAATTCATACCGATATTATACAGACCTTCCCCGCCGCTGTCAATATCAAATTGCATTTTCCTCCTTCTTTCTTGCAATGTGCCCTGAAAACGAGAAAAAGGACCGGCCCGCGCCGGTCCTTTTTTCCTATTCATACGCCGCCCGGCTCCCGCCGATATATTTGGGCCGGGTGCGGGCGCACAGCAGCACGGCCTGCCCAATGCGGTCCAGGCTGAGCCGCACGGGCACCGCCACATCCCGCAGGTGCATTCCGATCAGGGTGCCGCCGATGTCCAGCCCCGCGTGAGCCCGAATGCGCTCCACCGCCGTGGGGCGTTCAAAGGTCGCCCAGGCCGCCGCGGCGAAGGACCCCCCGGCCTTGGGCTTGGGCACCACGCACACCGGCTCGTAGCCGTATTTCTCCGCGCAGGCCCCCTCGATGATAAGCGCCCGGTTCAAATGCTCGCAGCACTGGGCGGCAAGGTACACCCCCCGTTCCCTCAAAACGGGGTATATGCCGCCAAAGACAGCCTCTGCCGCCGCCTCGCTGGACGCCTTGCCAATCCGCCCGCCCAGCACCTCTGAGGAGGAGCACCCCACCACAAAAAGGTCCCCCGGCCGCAGCCCCGCCTCGTCCAGCAGCTCTGCCGCCGCCGTGCGGGCCTGGGCTCTCACCTGTTCCAGTTCCGCCATAGCCGCCCCTCACAGTCCGTACAGATCGGCGTACTTCTTTTCCAGATACTCCGCAAATACCGCGGGGTCGAACTCGCCGCAGGCATTTTTCACCACATCGGCGGGCTCCAGCAGGCCGCCGAACTGGTGGACCTTCTCCCCCAGCCAGCCGGACACGCCGGACAGGTCCCCCCGGGAGACGGGCCCCCACACGTCCATCTCCCCCTCCATGTTCTTCAGCATCTGAGCGCCGTAGGCGCTGCCCAGAGCATAAGAGGGAAAGTATCCGAAGGCTCCCCCCGACCAGTGGCTGTCCTGGAGGCAGCCGCTGCGGTCGTCGGGCACGTCGATCCCCAGGTACTCCTTATACAGCCGGTTCCAGGCGGCAGGCACGTCCGCCACCGCCAGCGTGCCGCCGATGAGCTGCTTTTCAATCTCGTAGCGCACCATGACATGGAGGCAATAGGTCAGCTCGTCCGCCTCGGTGCGAATGAGGGAGGGCTGGACCTTATTCACCGCCCGATAGAACTGCTCGGCGGTCACGTCGGACAGCTGCTCCGGGAAGAACTCCTTCATCTTGGGGAAAATGGCCCGGATGAAGGGCAGGGAGCGGCCGATGAGGTTCTCATAAAACCGGGACTGGCTCTCATGGACTCCCATGGACACGCCGCCCGCCAGGCAGGTGTACTGCACCTCATCGCAGATGCCCAGCTCGTACTTGGCGTGGCCGCCCTCGTGAATGACGGAGTACATGGAATTGCCCACATCCTCCTCATGGTAATGGGTGGTGATGCGCACGTCCTTGTTGTTGAACTCCAGGGTATAGGGGTGCTCCGTCTCGCCGATGCCGCAGTGGGCCCGGTCCAGCCCCAGCACCTCCATGAGATAGTCGGAGAATTTCCGCTGGCTCTCCGCGGGGTAGCGCCGCCGCAGGAAGGAATCATCGGGCTGCTCCTTCTCCATCACGGCCCGGAGCAGGGGGACGATGCGCCCCCGCAGGGTGGAGAAGAACTGGTCCAGATAGGCCATATCCACCCCCCGCTCGTACTCGTTGAGCAGGGCGTCATAGGGCAGCTTCGTGCTGTCGTAGTAGCCTGCGAACTTGACGTTGAAGGCCACCAGCTTCTCCAGCACCGGGCGGAACAGTTCAAAATCGTCCCGCTCCTTGGCCCGGTGCCACACGTCGCTGGCCTCATTGGTGAGCACCGCGTACTCCATATATTCATCCGCCGGTATGCGGGTGAGCTGAGCGTAGGACCGGCGCAGCTCCTCCACCTGGCGGCGGCGGAGCTGGTCCAGCTCGTCTTTGCGCTCCCACAAAAAGTCCAGAAGCCGCCCCACCTCAGGGGCAGAAAACAGCTTGTGCCGCTCCCCGGCCAGAATGCCCAGGGCCACCCCCCGGCCCTCGGCGGTGTCCTTGGGAGCCACGGTGGTGCCGTCCAGGTACAGGGCAGAGTCCGCCGCCTGATAGGCGTACAGCTTTTTTTGCAGTTCGGCCAGCTTGGCCAGCGCTTCCTTTTGTTCCATGTTGTATGCCTCATTTCTTTGCGTATTTATAGAACTGACGTTTCACGTGAAACATCAGTCGGATCAGACTCGGTCCTGCGCATCCCCGGTGAACGCGACGCCGGTCTCCTCTACCAGAGCCCGGGCCAGCGCCGCGCCAGCCTCGCTCAGCCCTGCGTCCTCAATCACCACCGCGCCCCGCCACAGCCCTGAGCGCTCCAGCCACAGCGCGGCCTTCACCGCCTGCTCCAACCCTTCGCCGTCTCCCCGGGCGTCGATCACAATGCGCCCGGCGCAGCCCCCTGGCAGCACCAGCGCCCCCAGCACCAGCCAGCCCACGCTCACCATGCCGAACGCCGCCAGCAAAACTGCGATAAATTGAACCATCTGCGTCATTTCGCCACCTCCTGGGCCATTCTATGGCCGAAGGCGCGTTTTTGTCACCGGTTGAAACACACCAGCTCCGCCCCGTTTTCATCCGCCCGAATCGCGGAATAGGTCCCGTAGCGGAAAAACCAGCCGTGCTGAAGCAGGTTCTTCTCCTCAATCAGCCCCAGATGGTACAGCACCAGGGACAGAGAACCGTTGTGGGCCACCAGCAGGGTATCCTCCCCCCCGCGCACCAGTTCGTCCACGCAGCCTCCCACCCTCTGAAGCATCTGGGCCGGGCTCTCTCCGGCGGGCGGGGTGGTGTGGAACCAATCGGCCAGCAGATGGCCCACCAGCTCGCCGCACAGCTTTTCCGCCTTGGCCCACGTCAAGTCCTCCAGCGCCCCCATGTCCTGCTCCCGCAGAGCAGGGGCGGGCTCCACCGATATCCCCCGCCCCTCTACGCAAATCTGGGCGGTGTCCCAGGCGCGGCTCAGATCGCTGGATACGCAGCGGGTGAATGTCACCTCCCGCAGCTTGTCCGCCGCCTGCCGGGCCTGCTCCCGGCCCAGCTGGGTGAGCGGATGGTCCCGCAACCCAAAAAACAACTGCTTTTCATTGCCGGTGGACTGGCCGTGGCGGACCAGGTAGAGATACATAGGAATTCCTTCTTTCTTTGTCACGCTGCGAAGCGGCTGGACGCTCCGTCTCGGACAAAACCCGGCCCAACTTCGTTGGCTCTGGGCTTTTCTCCTCGCTCCGATCCAAGCTTCCTCGCTGTCCGCTTCTCCGCGCTTCTAAAACAGATTGACGACCCCGTAGGTCAAAACGCTGATGGCCGCGCCCGCGACCAGCACGCCCGCCACCACCGACGGAATCGCCTTGCGCAGCGGCATATCCAAAAAGGCCGCCGCCAGCGAGCCCGTCCACGCCCCGGTGCCGGGCAGGGGAATGGCCACAAAAACGGCCAGGCCCAGGTACTTGTACTTGTTCACCCGCCGCCCCTTCAGATGAGCCTTCCGCTCCAGGGCGTCCACCATGCGGTTTAGCCTGGGAATCCGCCGGCGCATCCACTGGAAAATCCGGCGGATATAGACGATGATAAACGGCACGGGGATCAAATTGCCAATGACGGCGGCCAAAAACGCCGCCCACACCGGCAGACCCACGCCCACGCCGAAGGGGATTCCCCCCCGCAACTCCACCACCGGCACCATGGACACCAGCACCGTGAGCAGAAACTCCCCCGAAAAGGTCTCTGTCAGCCATTGTAGATTCAATTCCATCGGGTCCTCAGCTCGTTTCCAAAACAGTTTTCAGGTATTTGCCCGTGTAGCTTTCAGGGTGGCGGGCCACTTCCTCCGGCGTGCCCGTGCAGACAATAGTTCCGCCGCCGGAGCCCCCCTCCGGGCCCAGGTCGATGAGATAATCCGCCGTCTTGATCACGTCGAGGTTGTGCTCGATGACCACCACCGTATTCCCCTTGTCCACAAACCGCTGGAGCACCTCCACCAGCTGATGGACGTCGGCGGTGTGCAGTCCGGTGGTGGGCTCGTCCAGGATATACACCGTGGAGCCGGTGGACTGCTTGGACAACTCGGTGGCCAGCTTCACCCGCTGAGCCTCGCCGCCGGACAGGGTGGTGGACGGCTGGCCCAGCTTCACATAGCCCAGGCCCACGTCCTTCAGGGTCTTCACCCGGTTGTAGAGCCGGGGCAGATTTTCAAAGAAGGGCAGGGCCTCGTCCACTGTCATCTCCAGCACCTCGTGGATGTTCTTGCCCTTGTAGCGCACCTCCAAGGTCTCCCGGTTGTAGCGCTTGCCCTTGCACACCTCACAGGGTACGTAGATGTCGGGCAGGAAGTGCATCTCGATTTTCAGCAGGCCGTCCCCGGAGCAGGCCTCGCACCGCCCGCCCCGGACGTTGAAGGAGAACCGGCCTGGGCCGTAGCCCCGGGTCTTGGCGTCCTGGGTGGAGGCAAACAGCTCCCGGATGTCGTTAAAAAGTCCCGTGTAGGTGGCGGGGTTGGAGCGGGGGGTGCGGCCGATGGGGGACTGGTCGATGGCGATGACCTTGTCCAGATGCTCGATGCCGTCCATCCCGTCGTGCTTGCCGGGGCGGGCCTTGGTGCGGTTGAGCTCCGCGCCCAGGCGTTTATACAAAATCTCGTTCACCAGGGAGGACTTGCCCGAGCCGGACACCCCTGTCACCGCGATAAACGTCCCCAGGGGGAAATCCACGTCAATGTGCCGCAGGTTGTTCTCCGCCGCCCCCCGGACGATGAGCATATGGCCGTTTCCCCTTCTGCGCTCAGCGGGAACCGGCACCCGCTTCCGCCCCGCCAGGTAGTCTCCGGTGATGGAGCCAGGGGTGCTCATCACCTCCTGGGCGGTGCCGCAGGCCACCACCTGTCCCCCGTGCACCCCCGCGCCGGGGCCGATGTCCACGATGTAGTCGGCGGCGCGCATGGTGTCCTCGTCGTGCTCCACCACGATCAGGGTATTGCCCAGGTCCCGCAGATGCTTCAGGGTGCCCAGCAGCAGGTCGTTGTCCCGCTGGTGGAGGCCGATGGAGGGCTCGTCCAAAATATACAGCACCCCCATCAGGGAGGAGCCGATCTGGGTCGCCAAGCGGATGCGCTGGCTCTCGCCGCCGGACAGGGTACCCGCCTGGCGGGTCAGGGTGAGGTATTGCAGGCCCACCGACTTCAAAAAGCCCAGCCTGGCGTGAATCTCCTTCAAAATTTGGTCGGCGATCATGCTCTGGGTCTCGGTAAGGGTGATAGTGTCCAAAAAGGCCAGGGCCTCGTCCACCGGCTTTTCGCAGAAGTCGTGGATGGAGCTGCCCCCCACGGTGACGGCCAGGGCCTCCCGTTTCAGCCGCCGCCCCCGGCACTCCGGGCAGGGGCACTCGCTCATGCACTCCTCAATCTCCCGCTTCATGGCGTCGGACTGAGTCTCCCGGTAGCGGCGCTCCAGGTTGTTCACAATGCCCTCAAAGGGCTGGTACAGGGTGCCCTTTCCCCGGGGCTGGTCGTAGTTCAGGGTGAGCTTCTCCCCCTTTGTGCCGTACAAAATGATGTCCATCACCTCGTCGGACAGCTTCTCCACCGGGTCGGTGAGCTTGAAGCGGTACTTCTTGGCCAGAGCGTCGAAGTACATCCGAGAGATGCCGTCGGACTTGATGTGGTTCCAGCCGGAGGCGCAGATGGCCCCCTCTAAAATGGACAGGGAGCGGTTGGGGAGGATGCGGTCCGGGTCCACCTTGAGCTGGGCCCCCAGGCCGGTGCAGGCGGGGCAGGCTCCGTAGGGGTTGTTGAAGGAGAACATCCGGGGGGTGAGCTCCTCGATTGATACCCCGCAGTCCTCGCAGGCGTAGTTCTGGGAGAATAGGATATCCCGCTCCTCATCCCCCAGCACGTTGATGACAACGATACCGCCGGACAGGTTGGAGGCGGTCTCCACGCTGTCGGTAAGCCGCCGGGCCACGTCCTCCCGGATCACCAGCCGGTCCACCACCACCTCAATGGAGTGCTTTTTGTTCTTGTCCAGCTTGATCTCCTCGGTGAGATCATATAAGGAGCCGTCCGCCCGGACACGGACATAGCCCGATTTCCGGGCGTCCTCGAACACCTTGGCGTGCTCGCCCTTCTTTCCCCGGATGACGGGGGCCAGCACCTGGACACGGGTGGCCTCGGGCAGCGTCATCATCTGGTCAATGATCTGGTCAATGGTCTGCTGCTTGATCTCCTTGCCGCAGATGGGGCAGTGCGGGGTGCCGACGCGCGCCCACAGCAGACGGAGGTAATCGTAGATTTCCGTGACGGTGCCCACGGTGGACCGGGGATTTTTGGAGGTGGTCTTCTGGTCGATGGAGATGGCTGGGCTGAGTCCCTCGATATAGTCCACGTCAGGCTTCTCCATCTGGCCCAGAAACATCCGGGCATAGGAGGACAGGGACTCCACATACCGGCGCTGCCCCTCGGCGTACAGCGTCTCAAAGGCCAGGGAGGACTTGCCCGACCCGGACAGCCCGGTAAGCACCACCAGCTTGTCCCGTGGTATTTCCACATCAATATTTTTCAGGTTATTCTCTCTTGCGCCTTTGATGACGATCTTATCCTGCATGGGTGTGCTTCTCCTTGTCTGTTCAAGATTTGGTCCCAAATAATAGAATAATGAAACGGATTTTTAATGTCAAGCCAAATTTTTAAAACTTTTTCAGTCGTTCCTCTGTTCACCGCAGAATGGCGTTCCAGGGCTGGAAAATCAGCAGCAGCGCGCATACCAGCACCACCACGGCTTCCCAAATCACCCCGGCGGTGAGTAGCACCTTCACCGACAGCAGACCGTACCGCTTCCAACCGTCAAAGCCGCTGATATACCCCCTATCCATCCGGCCCGTGGCCTTCCACTTGGCCCGGATGAACAGCAGCAGCGCCAAAAATCCCGCGTTACAGGCCAGCAGAATGGCCGCCACCGTGGTCAGCGCCATACCCAGCCAGGGCAAGAGGAACGCCAGAGCGATCATCACAATCCACACCGGCCACAGCAGGAAAATGAAAAACAGGGATACAAACGCCATAAAGCATACTCCTTTCTCAACCGGCGATCACTCCGCCGCTAACTCCCGCTGAACGTATTTGGGTAGCTTGGACACCACCAGCCCGTAGGACATATCGCACAGGTCCCGCAGCACCACGTCGGGCAGGTCCCCGTCCAGCAGGGCGGACACCCACAGCCTTTTATCGCTGTAGTAGCCGGGGAGTATGTCCGGATACTGCTCCCGGAACGCCTCGGCCAGCCGGGGGTCGCACTTCAGGTTCACCATGTCGTGGTTGCTGTAGCGCCCATCCGTTACCTCCCCTGTGGAAAATACGGCGGCAAACATCCTACCCCGCACCATGTAGCGGTGCCACCCCCACTCCGGCTTGTAATCCTTTTCCGCCCCCGGCTTATCCAGCAGATATTCATCCAGCCATTTATATTTCATACCCTTGTCCTCCTGTCAGTTCAGCTTGGCAAGATACCGCAGCGCTCCGTCCCTCAGCAAAGTAAGATTGTCCTCGTCCAACACCGTGTCCTTACTGGTGTGGATGCGGTCCATGTAGTAACCCACCACGCGCTTGTGCTTCAGCGCGCACACGCCCGCGCCCCTCTTGAAACTCGCGTTGTCGGAGGGGTAGAACCCGAACCCCCGCACCACCTGCACGTCCTTGTCTCCGGCGGGGAGGAAGGCGGCCTCCATGCGCTTCAGGGCGGCCTCATCCTTTTTCAGTTTCTTTTGGGAAAAGAACTGGATGGAGTTCCCGTCCCCCACGCAGTCGAAATTGAGCACGACGGTATTTTTCTTCACGCCCTTGTGTTTCTTCGCAAAGGCGGCGGAGCCGAACATCCCCTTCTCCTCATTGTCAAAAAAGACAAAGCACACCCGCTCCCGGTGTTCCGGCGGCAGAGCCAGGGCGGTCTCCACCAGGGTGAGCACGCCGCTGGTGTTGTCGTTGGCGGTGTGCCGGTTGGCAGGGCCGTCAACGATCCACCACATGAAAAACGCGCAGATGGCAATGCAGGAGAGCGGGGCCAGCCACCACGCCGCCGCACCGGGAACGAAGGCAAAAATGAGGCCCTCCACCACCCCCACCGCCAGGAACAGCGGCAGGACGATGAGCAGCTGGTAGAGCGCGAAGAAAAACGGGTTTCGGGGTGTGATGAAATTGGGAACAGGCAGAACAGCCTGGGTGTCGTAGTGGGCGGTGAGCAGCACCTTTGCCCCCTCCGGGTCGCCGGCCACTACGTTCCGGGCTGCGAAGCTCTCCTCCACCTGTGGGGCGTACCCCGCCGCCTCCAGCTCCCCACACAGCCAGGCGCGGAAAGCTTCCTTCTGTTTTCTGGATTTTCGCACCTGCATCTCACTCAGAATTTTTTTCGACTGTTCTGTCATCTTTACTATCCCTCCACAATGAGCTCCGCCGCCGTCCCGCCCACCAGCTCGATAAGTCGGCTGGGCTCAACCTCCACTTGACACCCCACCTTTCCGGCGGACACGAAGATGGTCTCCAGCTCCAGACAGCTCTCGTGGAACACGGTGGGGAACCGCTTCTTCATCCCCACCGGGGAGCAGCCCCCGTGGACGTAGCCTGTCAGGGGCAGCAGTTCTTTGGCTGGGAGCATGGAGACGGACTTCTCCCCCACCGCCTTGGCGGCTTTTTTCAGGTCCAGCGTGGCCGCCACGGGGATATCGAACACATAATATCCCCCGGAGGCCCCCTTCGCCACCAGGGTCTTGAACACCGCCGCCGGGTCCTGCCCCAACAGCCGGGCCACGGTCACACCGTCGGGGACGGTCTCCCCCACCGGATAGACGTGGGGAGTGTAGGGAATCTTTTTCTGATCCAAAATGCGCATGACGTTGGTTTTTTCCTCTTTTTGTTTGGACATATCAGCTCACCTTACAAAATCATCACAAAGGTGCCCGCCGCGATCAGCGCCGCGCCCGCGATGGTTTTCGGGTCCGGCTTCTCGTGGAGCACCACAAAGGCCAGCACAATGGAAATCACCACGCTGAATTTGTCGATGGGAATTACCTTGCTGGCCTGCCCCTGCTGGAGCGCGTAGTAGTAGCACAGCCAGGACAGACCAGTGGCGACGCCCGACAAAATCAGGAATAGCCAGCCCCGGCGGTCGATTTGGGCGATGCCGCCTGCCTTTCCAGTCACCAGGACAATGCCCCAGGCCATGATGAGCACCACCACCGTGCGGATGGCGGTGGCCAGGTTGGAGTTAATGCCGTCCAAGCCCAGCTTGGCAAAAATGGAGGTCAGGGCGGCGAATACCGCCGACAATATTGCGAATACAATCCACATAGAAGCTACTTTCCCTCTCCCCGAAGCTTGATGATCTGATCCCGCAACGCGGCCGCCGCCTCGAACTCCGGCATCTTGGCCGCGCTCACCCCGTCCGGCGCGGCGTCCCCGATGGGATAGGTGTGGGCGGTATAGGGCGTTTTTTTCTGTTCTAACACCCCCATGACGTTGGTTTTTTCCTCTTTTGCTTGGACATGGTATCACTCCCAAACCGCGCAGGCAATGCGCGGCGTTCCTCCATCTACAAGGATGGTAAAATGGTTCACCCCGTACTCTGTCACAGGCTCACCGCCACGAACATAGTGCTTCTCATACCCACTGTGAACGAGATACACGCCGTTCTGCTCCGTCCATTTCAAAGAGGTCTGACGCTCAGTGAAGCCTTCTGTAAACAGCTCAGGGTAATCCCGCACAACCATCTCAAATTCTTGGATATGCTCATCCGCCGTCTTAGAAATATACCCGGCATCCGTCCTTTCCAACAGCAGTGCATCCGGGCGGAACAGTACCCGAAACCGCTCTGCCGAAAAAGGTTCCCCCGAACCAAAGGAGATGACCTGATAAAACTGGGTCAGAAATTCGTCCAACATTTATTTCCCGTCCCCTCTTAATTTGATGATCTGATCCCGCAGCGCCGCCGCCACCTCGAACTCCAGCATCTTGGCCGCGCCCCGCACGGCAAGCCGCGCGGGGACCCCGATTTGATTTCCCGCAGGGCGGAATAAATCCGCCCTGCAAAATTCTCCGCTTCGCTCCGAATTTACGGCGCAAGCGCCGCCCCGCCTTCGCGGGGCCCCAGGAGGCGGCTACGTTCCACTCCCTCTCAACTTGATGATCTGATCCCGCAGCGCGGCCGCTACCTCGAACTCCAGCATCTTGGCCGCCTCCTTCATCTGCTTCTCCAGCTTGGCGATGGTCTCCATCCGCTGGAGCTTGGTCATCTGGGACAGCTGCTTGTCGTTGTAATCCGGCTTGTCGTCGGCGGACAGGGCCATCAGCTCCCGCACCGCCTTCTTCACCGTCTTGGGCACAATGCCGTGGGCCCGGTTGAACGCATCCTGAATCGAACGGCGGCGCTCCGTCTCGTCCATGGCCCGGCGCATGGAGGGCGTGATGGTGTCGGCGTACAATATCACGATGCCGTCGGCGTTTCGCGCCGCCCGACCGATGGTCTGGATGAGGGAGGTCTCCGAGCGGAGGAACCCCTCCTTGTCCGCGTCCAGAATGGCCACTAAGCTGACCTCGGGCAAATCCAGCCCCTCCCGGAGCAGGTTGATCCCCACCAGCACATCGAACTCACCCAGGCGCAGGTCCCGGATGATCTCCATGCGCTCGATGGTGTCGATGTCATGGTGCATATACCGCACCCGGATACCCGCCGTCTTGAGGTAGTCGGTCAAGCTCTCCGCCATCTTCTTGGTAAGGGTGGTCACCAGCACCCGCTCGTCCCGCTGGGTGCGCTGGGTGATCTCCCCGATGAGGTCGTCGATCTGCCCGTCCACCGGGCGGACCTCCACGCGGGGATCCAACAGGCCGGTAGGCCGGATCACCTGCTCCACAATCTGGCCCGACCGCTCCCGCTCGTACTCTCCGGGGGTGGCGGAGACATACACCACCTGGTTCAGCCGCTTCTCGAACTCGTCGAACTTCAGCGGGCGGTTGTCGAAGGCGCAGGGCAGGCGGAAGCCATACTCCACCAGGGTGGTCTTCCGGGCCCGGTCTCCGTTGAACATGGCCCGGACCTGGGGCAGAGTGGCGTGGCTCTCGTCGATGAACAGCACGAAATCCTTGGGGAAGTAGTCCAGAAGAGTGTGGGGCGGCGAACCCACCGGACGGCCCTCAATCACCCGGGAATAGTTCTCGATGCCGGAGCAGTAGCCCAGCTCCTGCATCATCTCAATGTCGTACATGGTGCGCTGCTTGATGCGCTGGGCCTCAATGAGCTTGTTTTCTCCCTCGAAGAAGGACACCCGCTCCTCCATCTCCCGATAGATGTGCTCGATGGCGGCGTCCATCTTCTCCTTGGGGGTGACGTAGTGGGTGGCCGGCCAGATGGGGATGTTGTTCAGCCGCCGGATGGGAGCTCCCGTCACCACGTTGATCTCGCTGAGCCGGTCAATCTCGTCCCCGAAGAACTCCACCCGGATGGCCGTTTCCTTCCAGTAGGCGGGCCAGATTTCCACCGTATCCCCTCTCACCCGGAACATATTGCGCTCGAAGGCGATGTCGTTGCGCTCATAGCGGATGGCTACCAGCTTTTTGAGCAGGTCCTCGATTTTAATGACCGTCCCCACCCGCAGGGCCACCATCATCTTGCCGTAGTCCTCCGGCTCGCCCAGGCCGTAGATGCAGGACACGGAGGACACTACAATCACGTCCCGCCGCTCCAGCAGGGAGGCGGTGGCGGACAGGCGCAGTCGGTCGATCTCCTCGTTGACGGAGGAGTCCTTTTCGATGAAGGTGTCGGTGTGGGGGATGTAGGCCTCCGGCTGATAGTAATCGTAGTATGAGACAAAATACTCCACCGCGTTGTTGGGGAAGAACTCCCGGAACTCGGCGCACAGCTGAGCGGCCAGGGTCTTGTTGTGGGCCAGGATGAGGGCAGGCCGCTGGACCGCCTCAATCACCTTGGCCATGGTGTAGGTCTTGCCCGACCCGGTGACGCCCAGCAGGGTCTGCTCGTCCAGGCCGTTTTCTATGCCCGCCGCCAGGGCGGCGATGGCCTCCGGCTGGTCGCCGCTGGGGGTGTATTCGGAAACCACTTCAAACTTGGGCATGGGGCACCTCCCTCAATGGTGTGTTCTTATCATAGAACTGACGTTTTAATATGTCAAGCATTATCTTTCGAAAAAAGGAGAAAACTTCATGCGCCGCCTGGACGCATGAAGTTTTTGCCCCTCTCACATTTGAAAAATAACCCCCACCAGCGCGGCCAGCCCGATGAAGCAGATGGGGTGGAGCTTTTTCAGCGGGGTGAACTTCACCAGCACAAAGATGACCGCCGCCAGAGCAATGGCAATCCAGTTGGGGTAGAGGGAGAATGCGCTCTCCAGGCCCTGGGCGGGGCGGAGCAGGGCGATTTTTGCCACTTGCAGGAGGGCGGCGGTAATCAGCGCCACCGACGCCGCCCGCAGGCCATAGAACACCCCGTCCACCGCCTTGGACTGGCGGAACTTCTCCAAAAAACCGGCGATGATGAGGATGATGACGATAGAGGAGGACACCAGCCCCAGGGTCGCGACGACGCCCCCGGCGACGCCGGCGGTATGGAAGCCCACATATGTGGCCATGTTCACCCCCATGGGACCGGGGGTGGACTCGGAGATGGCGATCATGTTGGCCAGGTCTCCGGGGGAAAACCAGCCGGTGCGCTCCCCCAGATCGGTGAGGAAGGGAATGGTGGCCAGACCGCCCCCCACAGAGAACAGACCCACCCGGCAGAACTCCAGAAACAGACGAATCAGCGTCATCATTTTACCCCTCCCTTCGCCGCACGCACACAGAGCCCGGCCACGCCGGCGGCAATCACCAAAAACACCGGGGACAGCACGAAGCCCAGCACTGTGCCAAGCGCCCCCGCCGGCATGGTGCAGAAGGAGCCGCACACCGCCAGCACCAGCACCACGGCGTAGATGACACGGGTGGGCCAGTCCAGCACGGCGTTCTTGAACAGCTTGATCACGCTGGACAGAATCAGCGCCACCACCCCGGCCCGCACACCGTTAAAGGCGTGGACCACAAACTCTAAGTGCATGAAGTTTTGCAGAAAGGCGGCAATCAGCATGATGATCACCAAAGAGGGGAACACCAGCCCCAGGGTGGCGATCACCCCGCCGGCAATGCCCGCCTGGCTGCGGCCCACAAAGGTAGCGGTGTTCACGGCGATGATGCCGGGGGTGCACTGGCCCACGGCGTAATAGTCGGCCAGCTCCTCCTCGGTCGCCCACTTTTTGCTCTCCACCAGCTCCCGCTGAAGGATGGGCAGCATGGCATAGCCGCCGCCAAAGGTGCAGACCCCAATGCGGGAAAAGGTCAGAAATAAGTCAACGAGCACATTCATACGAAATCACCTCGTAATTTGATTTCATGCAGTGATTTTATAACGTTTCTAATTCACCCAGCCACAGCTTTGCCACGGCGTCGGAGGGCATCCGCCAGTCGCCCCTGGGGCTTAGCCCCACCGAGCCCACCTTGGGCCCGTCGGGCAGACAGGAGCGCTTGAACTGCTGGGCGAAGAACCGGCGGTAGAAGCTTTTCAGCCACTTGAGCAGCGTTTCCTCATCGTACCGCTCCCCAAAAGCACACCTGGCAAGGCGCAGCACTTTGCGGGGCGGGAAGGCCCAGCGGATGGCGTAATACAGGTAAAAGTCGTGGAGCTCATAGGGCCCCACCAGATCCTCGGTCCTTTGGGCGATCTCCCCGCCCTCAGGGGGAAGCAGCTCGGGGGAGACGGGTGTGTCCAAAATGTCCCGGAGCACCTCGCCGATGCACCCGCCCAGCCGGTCCGCCTCATAGGCCGTCAGCTGGCGCACCAGCGTCTTGGGGATGGAGGCGTTGACGGCGTACATGGACATATGATCGCCATTGTAGGTAGCCCAGCCCAGGGCCAGCTCGGACAGGTCCCCGGTGCCGATCACCAGCCCCCCTCGCTGGTTGGCCAGGTCCATGAGCACCTGGGTGCGCTCTCTTGCCTGGGCGTTCTCAAAGGTAACGGAGTGGTCGTCCATGGACTGGCCGATGTCGGCAAAGTGCTGTTCTACGGCTTTTCCGATGCTCACCTCCACGAACTCCGCCCCCAGCTCCTGAGCCAAAATTTCGGCGTTGGAGCGGGTACGCTTGGTGGTGCCGAAGCAGGGCATGGTGACAGCTAAAATCCCCTTCCGGTCCCGGCCCAGCAGGTCAAAGGCCTTGGCGGTGATGAGAATGGCAAGGGTGGAGTCCAGCCCGCCGGACAGCCCCACCACCGCGCAGGGGGCGTTGGTGTGTTCTAAGCGCTTTTTCAAGCCCAGAGCGGCGATGGTGAGGATCTCCTCGCACCGCTCGGCCCGATGGGACTCGTCCGCCGGGATGAAGGGGGTGGGGGAGACGGGGCGGGTGAGGGAGGTGTCGCCAAGATTCAAATTGAAATGAATGGTAACAGCCCCGTCTGGTCTAACGGCAGAGTTGTTCATCCGGCGGCGCTCATGGGCCAGCCGTCCCACATCGATCTCACTGACAGTCAACCCCGTCCCGAACCGCTTCTCCGCCAGCAGAATGCCGTTTTCCGCGATCATGTTGTGGCCCGCGAACACCAGGTCGGTGGACGATTCCCCCTCCCCCGCGTCGGCGTAGACATAGGCGCAGCACAGCCGCCCGGACTGGCCCGTCACCAGAGCGCGGCGGTAGTCCGCCTTGCCCGCCACCTCGTCGGAGGCAGACAGGTTCAGGATGAGGGTGGCGCCCTCCGCCGCCAGAGCGCCGGAGGGCGGCTCTGGCGCCCACAAATCCTCGCAGATTTCAACTCCCACGGTGAGCTCCGGCAAAGTATAGCAGTTGAACAGCCACCGGGGGCCCATATCCGCCCAATCGCCGCACAGCCAGACCGGTTCCGCGCAGTTCTGGCCGGAGGCAAACCAGCGGCCCTCGTAAAACTCGCCATAATTCGGGATATGCGATTTTGGCACCAGCCCCAGCAGCTCGCCTTTGTGCATAACGGCGGCGCAGTTATAGAGTCTATGATTCGTATTCCGCACCGGCACCCCCAGGGCAGTGAGCAGATCGAGCTCCTTGGTTTCCTCCAAAATGCGGCCCAGTGCCCGCTCCGCCCCGTCCAGCAGGGTGGGCTGCAAAAATAGGTCGCCGCAGGTGTACCCGGTGACGCACAGCTCCGGCAGGGCCAGGACCTTTACACCCTGGGCCGCCGCCTCTCTTATCAGCGATATGATTTGCCCCGCGTTGTAGTCGCAGTCGGCCACCCGGATTTTGGGCGTGCCCGCCGCCACCTTCACAAAGCCGTCTCTCATAGCACGGCCTCCTTTGTCAGTTCCTTGTTGTCACGCTCGCGTTGGGCTGGCTTGACGGCCCGGCTTCCCTCCGTCTCGGTCTGGTCTCCGGCCCGCCGCGCGGGCCTGCGCTCTGCCTCGCTCCAGTCCATCCGGGCCTGCCAGCCTACGCTCGCGCTTCTCTGCGGTATCATACCCCAATTCCTCCAAAAATGCAACGGGGAGCCTCCACAAATTCTGGGAATCTCTCTCCGCTTTTTATGGAATTCATAGCCTGTTCATTGATTTCTTTTAAAAAATGGTGTAAACTATATTGATTCAACAAAATTTTACTGTGGGAGGTTGCAGTCATGGCTTATACATTTGAGCAATACCGCCAGAGTGCTGATTACATCAAGGAAAAAATCGGGGATTTTATCCCCAAAGTCGCCATGGTTCTGGGCTCCGGCCTGGGCTTTTTGGGGGACGTGGTGGAGACCCCAACTGCCATCCCCTACGGGGATATTCCCCACTTTAAGGCCTCCACCGCCCCCGGCCACAAGGGCCGGCTGGTCTTCGGCACCCTGGCTGGGCAGAAGGTGGCCGTCATGCAGGGCCGGATGCACCACTACGAGGGCTATGGCTACGACGAGGTGTCCTACGCCGTGCGGGTGCTGCGCCTGCTGGGCTGCGATACCCTCATCGTCACCAACGCCGCCGGCTGCGTGCGCACCGACTGGCAGGCCGGGGACCTGATGCTCATCACCGATCAAATCAAGCTGTTCTCCGAATCTCCCCTGCGGGGGAGCAATCTCCCGGAGTTTGGCGTGCGTTTCCCCGATGTCTCCCATCTGTACACCCCCCGGCTCCAGGACACGGCCCGGAAGGCGGCGGCGGAGCTGTCCATCCCCCTGCGGGAAGGGGTCTACTTCTACTGCTACGGCCCTCACTACGAAACCCCCGCCGAGGTCCGGGCCGCCCGCATTCTGGGGGGCGATGCGGTAGGTATGTCCACTGCCCCCGAGGCCATTGTGGCCGGCCACTGCGGCATGGAAGTGCTGGGCTTTACCCTGCTGTCCAACATGGCCGCCGGCATTCTGGACCAACCCCTGTCCGAGCAGGAGGTGCTGGACGCCGCCGAGGCCGCAAAGGACAAGTTCTCCCGGCTGGTGCTGAGCTGCCTGCAAAAGCTGTAAAGGAGAAGTGCTTTCATGACCACTCTGTTTACCAATGTCACCGCCCTGCTCATGGATCAGGATTTTACCACTTTGCGGGGCGGCTATGTGGCGGTGGACGGCACCAATATTTCCTATGTAGGACCCACTTGTCCTCAGGGTAAATTTGACCAGACCATCGACTGCACCGGCAAGGTGATGATGCCCGGCTTCGTCAACTGCCACACCCATATCCCCATGACCCTCATGCGGGGATATGGCGGTGGTCACGACTTGCAGAGCTGGCTCCAGGACTATATCTTCCCCGCTGAGGACAAGTGGGACGACCGCTCCCTGAGCGCCGCCACCCAGCTGGGTCTGGCGGAGATGATCGCCTCCGGGGTCACCTGCATCGCCGATATGTATATGCGTACCGAAATTATCGCCCAACAGGTACTGGCCGCGGGCATATCCGCCAACCTGTCCGTAGGCGCGGTATATTTCGACAGCCCGGAAAGCTTCTCTCCGGACAAGTGCGATGACTGTGCCAACCACACCCGTCTGTATGAAGGCTGGCACAATGCCGGGAACGGCCAGATTCTGATGGACGCCTCCATCCACGCCGAGTACACCTCCTGCGCCCCAGTGTGGCAGTGGGTGGCCGATTTCGCGCAAAAGCGCGGCCTGGGTATGCACGTGCACATCTCAGAGACCAAAAAGGAGCACGAGGAGTGTAAGGCCCGTTACAACGGCCTCACCCCCATCCAACTGCTGAACCAGTACGGTGTGTGGGACACCCGGGCCATCGCCGCCCACTGCGTGTACACCACCCCGGAGGACTGGGCCATCATGGCTGAAAAGGGCGTCTCCTGCATCCATAACCCTTACTCCAATTTGAAGCTGGGCTCGGGCATAGCCCCCATTCCCGCCATGCTCCGGGCCGCTGTGAACGTGGCCCTGGGCACCGACGGCGTGAGCTCCCATAACAGCGTGGATATGTTTGCAGACATGAAGCTGGCCGCCGTCCTCCACAACGGCGCGGCCTGTGACCCCATGGCAATTACCGCCCGGCAGGCGCTGGAGATGGCCACTGTCAACGGGGCCCGCGCCCTGGGCCGGAACACCGGGCGCATCGAGGCGGGCGCCGCCGCCGACCTGATTTTGGTGGACTTTGACGCCCCCAACCTCATCCCCTGCCACGACGAGGCGGAAAACCTGGTCTACTCTGCCCACGGCTCCAACGTGTGGATGAATATGGCGCGGGGCCGCGTCATATACCAAAACGGGGCCTTTTTGACGCTGGATTTGGAGAAAATCAAGGCCGAGGTCAAACAATACGCCCTGCCCCTTATCTTCCATTGATGGGAAAGGTCTGAGGAAATGTCTGCTTCCACCCCTAAAAAAAATTCCTTCTTCGGCGGCGCGGCAATTTTGACCGCCGGCATCATCATTGTCAAGCTCATCGGGGCGTTGTACAAAATCCCCCTGGGCAGCATCCTCACCGACGCCGGCTTCGCCGATTTCAATACCGCCTATAACATCTATTCCCTGCTCATCATCATCTCCACCGGCGGCCTGCCGGTGGCTCTGTCCAAGATGGTTTCCGAGGCCAGCTCCTTAGGCCGGGGGAACCATGTCCACAAGGTTTTCCAGCTGGCGCTGGTGGCCTTCTGCGTGTTGGGCACCATCAGCTTCCTCATCATGGCCGTGTTTCCTGCCCAGCTGGCCGACCTGATGAACAACAGCCGCAGCTACTGGAGCATTCTTGCCCTGGCCCCGGCGGTGTTCTTTATCTGCCCCATGTCCGCCCTGCGGGGATATTTCCAGGGACACTCGCTCATGACCCCCACCGCTGTCTCCCAAATCATCGAGGCCATCTGCAAGCTGGCGGTAGGACTGGTACTGGCCTCCGTCCTCACCAGCCGGGAGGTAGACGAGTCCCTGGCCGCAGCCGGAGCCATTTTAGGCGTATCGGTGGGCTGTCTGCTGGGCATGGTCTATATGCTCTTTTGCTACCATGGGCACCGCGCCCATCTGCGCCCCAGCCACGACACACCGGGGGACACCCGGGAAATCCTCGCCACCCTGGCCAAGCTGGCCATCCCTATCACTCTGGGCTCGTCCATCATCGCCGCCACCAACATTCTGGACACCAGCATCCTCATGGACCGCTTGCAGGACGCCCTGGGCTGCACGGAGGACGCCGCCCGAAACCTGAAGGGTGTGTATGACAAGACCCTCACCCTCTACAACCTGCCCTCCTCTTTCATGGTCCCCTTGACAGCCAGCGTCATTCCTGCGGTGTCCGCCGCCAGAGCGGTGAAAAATTACCGCCAGGGTGCGCAGATCAGCGAGACTACTCTGCGCACCACCGCTCTGCTGGCCCTGCCCGCCGGGGTGGGGCTGTTCGCCCTGGGAGAGCCCATCATCCATCTGCTCTACCCCTCCACCGATGTGGAGCTGGCGGGCTGGATGCTGTCTGTGCTGGGGCTGGCCTCCATCTGCGTGTGCTTCATGCTGGTGAGCAATTCCATCATGCAGGCCCACAAGCTGGTCACTCTGCCCATGGTCACTACCCTCATCGGATGTATTTTTAAGCTGATTATGGGGTATTGGCTCATCGGCAATCCCGACATCGGCATCCGAGGCGGCGCCATCAGCACTGTGGTGTGCTTTGGCCTGATCGCCGTTCTTGACCTGGTCATTATCAAGCGGACCCTGCCCCGCTCCCTGAGCTATGCCAGGGTATTTGTCAAACCCGCAGGCGCCGCCGCCGTCATGGGCGCATCCGCCTGGGCCATATACGGACTGACGTCTAAGCTGCTGATATGGCTGGATTCTTTGCTGAAGCGAGAGGTTCCGCTGTTTCATGCCGTGGCAGAGGACGGTTCCATCCTGCTCAATGAGGCCGACGCCGCCATACTGTCCTGGAAGGGCAACGCCCTGTCCGTGATGGTTGCCATCGGCTTTGCCATGATTATTTATTTCGTTTTAATTCTGCTCACCCGGGCCATCTCCAGGGAGGATCTGTCCCTCATGCCCAAGGGGGACAAAATCGCCCGGCTGCTCCATATCCAGTAGCGGCAGCAGACCTTGTTTTCCATTTTTTATGAAATTCCGGATTAGTTGTGTAAAATCTATTGCAATTCAGGTGATAATATGATAAACTGGGCAGACAAACCCGCCTATAATTGCCAAGATTTGCGGGAAATTGTCCGCATTCTACGCCATCCCGGCGGTTGTTCCTGGGATATGGAGCAGACCCACCAGTCCATCCGGCGCAACTTTTTGGAGGAGGCCTATGAGGTGGCGGAGGCCATCGACCAGGGCTCCACGGAACATCTGAAGGAGGAATTGGGAGATGTTCTGCTCCAGGTGGTGTTCCACGCCGACATCGAGGACGACGCCGGCCGCTTCAACCTGGACGATGTGGCGGACGGCGTTTGCAGAAAGCTCATCTACCGCCACCCCCACGTGTTCGGTGACGTGACCGTTCACTCCACAGAGGACATTCTCTCCAACTGGGAGGAATTGAAGAAAAAGGAAAAGGGCCAGGCTACCCAGGCCGATGCGGTGGATGCTGTGGCTCGCTCTCTGCCGGCCCTGTGGCGGGCGGAAAAAATCAAGCGGAAGGCCGCAAAGGCAGGATTTGACTGGCGCGGCATTGCCAGCGCACTGGACAAGCTATCCGAGGAGTTGGACGAATTGCGCGCCGCCGCGCTGGAGGGAGAGGGCGACCCGGTGGAGGAACTGGGCGACCTGTTATTTGCCGCCGTCTGCGTGGCCCGCTTTTTGGACGCCGATCCGGAGGACACTCTCCACGCCGCTTGCGACAAATTCTCCGCCAGGTTCCGCAGATTGGAAGCCCTGGCCGCACAGCGCAACTTCAAGCTGGATGAGCTATCCGATGAGGAACAGCTTATGCTTTGGCGAATGACACATTGACGGCTTAATAGCGCCACGCCGCGCTTTAAGTATAAATCTGCGGCGAGGCCGCAATCTATTTGGGATTTACAGGAGGAAAAATCATGAATAAAGCAGAACTGATCAATGCCGTGGCCGAGAAAACCGGCCTTTCCAAAAAGGACAGCGAGTCCGCCGTCGCCGCCATGGTGGACGTAATCACCGAGTCCCTGGTCCAGGGTGAGAAGGTGCAACTGGTGGGCTTCGGCTCTTTCGAGGTAAAGGCCCGCGCCGCCCGCACCGGCCGCAATCCCCACACCAAGGAGGAAATTCAGATCCCCGCCTCCAAGGTTCCCGTCTTTAAAGCCGGCAAGGCGCTGAAGGACACTGTTGCGCAATAACATAAACTCACAATAAGGCAGGGCAGCTGACGCCCTGCCTTTTTCCTTGGAGGTATGAAATGCGACTGGATAAATGGTTGAAGGTCTCCCGCCTCATCAAGCGCCGCACCGTAGCCAATGAGGCCTGTGACGCTGGACGGGTGACTGCCAACGGCCGACCGGTAAAGGCGGCCTACGACGTAAAAATTGGTGACGTATTAGAACTGAAGTTTGGCGAAAAGCTGATCCGGGTAGAGGTGCTGTCCACCGCCGACATCGTGGGCAAAGCCAATGCAGAGGCCATGTACAAACAGCTGTGAGTAAGCAAAAGGCGGTGGACTAACACGGTCCGCTGCCTTTTGCTGTACATTTAGGCGCGGATATGCTATCATATCATTGCGGAGATAAAAACACAGTCCCCGTCGGGTAGTCGGGGCGCAGGAGCCCTCCCTCCTGCCAGTAACCTGCCTCCTTGGTTGTCCCTTCTCCGTGGAAAAACATAAGGAGGACAACTGAATATGTGCGTTTCCAAGACAACTCTGACCGTGTATTTTGACCCGCCCTTTTGGGTCGGCCTGTTCCAACGGGTGGATGAGACCGGCCGCCGGGTGTGTAAAGTCACCTTCGGCGGTGAACCCCGGGATCAGGAAGTGCTGGACTTCCTGATGCGGCACTGGCGGGACCTGCGTTTCAGCCCCCCAGTAGCCGGCGAGAAAGAGGCGGCTCGCCTCCCAAATCCCAAGCGGATGCGGCGGGAGGCCAGACGAGCGACGCAAGCCGTTGGGGCCGGCACCAAGGCCCAGCAAGCCCTTCAGCTTCAGCGGGAGCAGATGAAAGCGGAGCGGAACACGGTCTCCAAAGCACGCCGTGAGGATCAGCGGGAGAGGAAGCTGACCCTGCGGCAGGAGAAACGTAGGCAGAAGCACCGGGGCCATTGAGCCTGACCGGGCTCTGCCAAAAAAGAAAGCGGAGAGAGCCCCGAAAAGTATGTGTAAAAGAGAATAAAAGACATCCTTTCAGTCAAGAATCGGAGCAGGAAATGAACTTA
>ERZ808051.618-NODE-618-length-34903-cov-4.290616_pt1 | contig 34903 bp, 32 predicted proteins | sample MGYA00380199_ERZ808051 | MGnify/ENA primary metagenome ERZ808051 (study PRJEB31490, sample SAMN06133391) | mouse gut metagenome | isolation source: J11 | host: mice | place: China: Chengdu | collected 2015-05 ...
CCGTCATCTTCCGGTCCCGGTCATTTTCAATGGTACGGGAAGCCATGATTCCCGGAACCCCGCAGCCCGATCCGATCAGCATAGGGATGAAGGATTTTCCAGAAAGGCCGAATTTGCGGAAGATCCGGTCCATGATAAAGGCAACCCTTGCCATGTACCCGCAGCTTTCCAGAAATGCCAGAAATAAAAACAATACCAGCATCTGGGGAACGAATCCAAGGACGCCGCCTACACCGGCCACGATCCCGTCCAGGATCAGCCCCTGCAGCCAGTCCGCGCAGTTCAAAGCCGTCAGCACACCTTCGATCGCAGGCGGGATGATCTCACCGAACAGCACATCATTCGTCCAGTCTGTCACAAATGCTCCCACGGTTGTAACCGACACATAGTATACCGCAAACATGATCAGGCCGAAGATCGGAAGCGCCAGAAAACGGTTGGTCACAATACGGTCAATCTTATCGGAAGTCGTCAGCTCGCCGCCCGCCGCATGCTTGGTACAGCATTCCCCGATAATGGAAGAAATATACGTATACCGCTCATTGGTGATAATGCTTTCCGTATCATCATCCATCTCTTCTTCAATCTGCGCGATCTCAGCGGAAATATCCGGTACGCTTTGCATCTGCTCTACTATTTTATCATCTTTTTCCAGTAATTTCACTGCAAAAAATCGTTTTTGCGCATCCGGCACTTCGGCTCCCAGTTTGCTTTCTACCGAAGAAAGCACCGCCTCCACATTTTGCGCAAAGGTATGTACCGGCACAGACGGCTTCTTCGCGGATGCTACGAGGACCGCCCTGTCTGCCGCGGCCTGGATTCCGCTGCCTTTCAGCGCGGAGATTTCCACCACCTCACAGCCCAGTTTCTTTGCCAGCTTTTCCACATGGATCCTGTCGCCGTTCTTCTCCACCAGATCCATCATGTTGACTGCCATAACCACCGGGATCCCCAGCTCCATCAGCTGCGTGCTCAGATACAGGTTCCGTTCGATATTGGTCCCGTCCACGATATTCAGGATCGCATCCGGCTTTTCATTGATCAGATAATTTCTCGCGACCACTTCCTCCAGGGTATAGGGAGATAAAGAGTAGATTCCCGGAAGATCCATGATGATCACATCTTTTTTCCCTTTCAGTTTTCCTTCCTTCTTCTCTACCGTAACCCCAGGCCAGTTTCCGACAAACTGGTTGGATCCGGTCAACGCATTAAATAATGTGGTCTTTCCGCTGTTCGGATTTCCCGCCAAAGCAATTTTAATCGCCATTGTTTCCTTCCTCCTACTGATTCTCTAATAAATGATTTAGCGACAGCTATCTTTGTACAGTTTTATCTATTGAAAATTAGTATTAACTAACCACTGTTCAAAAAATAAGACTACTCCACAACGATCATCTCCGCGTCCGCCTTGCGGACAGATAATTCATATCCCCTTACTGTAATCTCCACCGGATCTCCCAAGGGGGCAACCTTTCTTACAAAAACCTGAACTCCCTTTGTAATCCCCATGTCCATGATCCGTCTCTTGACCGGCCCTTCTCCGGTCAGCTTCGCGACTTTTACAGTCTGGCCGCATGGAACTTCTCTCAATGTCATGACCTCTTCTCCTCCTGATCTCTTTTTTCATACAATCCTTTACACGGCTTTCATACAACCATGATCTTGTTTGCCATATCTCTGCCGATCGCCACGCGGGAATCCTTCACATTCACGATCATATTGCCGTCTGTTACCGATACGACTGTCACCTCCGCTCCGGCTACAAACCCAAGGTTCTCAATGAAACGTCTCGTATCTTCCTTTCCGCCGATCCTGTGTATCCTGTTCGGCACCCCCTGCTTCACCATTGATAAAGGCATCATCACTCATCTTCTTTCTGTAATGGATTAATCTGATCACTTACATTGGTTAGTATAATCTAACATCTGATAGTTGTCAAGCACTTTTTTGATTTTTCCAGTGATTCATCAAGCAAAGCCTGTAAGCAACTGCCTGCTGATTTCTACATGTCTGTAAATAAAAAAGCATTTCCTGATATTGGAAATGCTTTTTCAAAATACTGATTCAAAATAATACAAAGGAGTTTTCCGGAAACGCAGAAAAAGCTTCTCCGGAAAAAGCCGAAAATCGGACTCGAACCGACGACCCCTTCATTACGAGTGAAGTGCTCTACCAACTGAGCTATTTCGGCAAGGCTCAACAAACGAACCTTTACTATTATAACTACTTTTTATACAAATTTCAACTACTTTTTTCAAAAATTCTGAAAAAATCAAAATATCTTGTTACTGTGAGTGCCCGGTCAAGGTATGAACAATAACAATGACTTTTCATAGCATCTCGAATCTTCCGCAGTTCCGCTCAGGCATGAGAACCGGATTCAGCCTTTTCATCCAGATGGACCGTAAGCTGGTTGTATGGGATCACGATTCCTTCCTCATCAAAGGTCAGCTTGATCCGCTCCAGCAGATCCCACCGTGTGGTCCAGTACTCGTCTGTTTTCACCCATCCCCGGATGCCAAGCACCACCGAGCTCTCGCCAAGGGAATCCACGAATACGTAAAGGTTCTCATCCTGCATAATGCTGGGAATTTCCTTGAGCATCTGTTCCAGCAGCTGCTTTGCCTTTTTCAGGTCGGAATCGTAGGAGATTCCGATCCGCAGATCCAGCTGCCGCTCAGCCTTTGCCGTCACATTGGTCAGGCTGTTGTTTGCCAGGATCCCATTGGGGATCACAATGGTTTTATTGTCCACCGTGGTCAGCTTTGTATAAAAGGTCTGGATTTCCTTGACTGTTCCCTCATCCTTGTTGGTGTCTTCGATGATATAGTCTCCCACCACAAAGGGCTTGAGCAGCAAAATCAGCACGCCGCCCGCAAAGTTGGACAGCGTCTGCTGCAGCGACAGGGAGATTCCCACGCCTGCCGACGCAAACAGCATAGAGATCGATGAGATCTCAATCCCCAGATTGGCCGCGACAATCAAAATCAGAACGATATAAAGGGATATTTTCAAAAAAGAATCCGTAAACTGGGTCAATCCCGCATCCGCGCTTGACCGATTCAGAGAATTCCGGATCCGTTTGCGGATCCATTTGATCAAAAGCCGTCCCACGGAAAAGATCAGGACTGCAATCAGCAGCCGGATTCCAAATTCGATAAAATTAGGAATGTGTTCCTGGATAAAAACAACGAAATCATTCATCTGTGTCTGTACCTTTTCTGCCGATTGTTCGGCTGATTCCTGCAGGATCTCCACCGTAGAGTCCACAACTGTAGAATCCATAGTCCGCCTCCCTTCTGCCAGGTACCATCCGCAGCCGCAAAGCGGCATAATTCCTCTTGCGGCTGTTCGCGTCATATGATACTGAATGACATATCTGTCGCTCAGTACAATGCCAAAAATGCTGCCAGGCTCCCCCGCTCATTTCCGGCCGTCCGGTGGGAATATAATATCTCGCTGTTGCAGTGCGTACATACATTCGTCACTGCCGTATGCTCCGGAAGGATCCCGGCCTCCGCAAAGATGATCTCATTCGCCTTCCACAGATCCAGCTGGTATTTTCCGTTTTCCTTCTGATAGAACAGGTCTTTCCAATACTTTTCCGCAAAGCTTTCCCGGAACCGCTCGATCACATCCCCGCTGACCTCATAACAGTCCCTGCAGACAGAAGGGCCCACAGCAGCCAGGATATCGCAAGGTTCACAGCCGTACTGCTGCTGCATCAGCTCTACCGTCACTCTGCCGATCTTTCCCACGGTGCCCCTCCATCCGGAGTGGCTCAGCCCGATCACCTTTTTGACCGGATCTACAAAAAACAGCGGCACACAGTCGGCGTAAAATGTGACCAGACAGATTCCCGGAATATTCGTCACCAGGCCGTCCACCCCTTCCAGCTTCCCGTTTGCCTCCAGCTGAAAGCCCCCGGAAGCACTGCGGCCAGGATTTTCGGATGCCCGTTTGCTGTATTCCATGGAACAGGTCATCCCCATCCCCCGGTCCTCCTCTGTCACCACCCATACATTGGTGGTGTGGGTCTGCCGGGACAGGACCATATCCTCACAACGCACCCCCATGGAAGCCGCGATCCGCCGGAAATTTTCCTGCACCGCTTCTTCCCGGTCCCCCCGGTGGAAGCCCAGATTCAGGGAGGAAAAGCAGCCTTCGCTGACTCCCCCAAGGCGGGTGGAGAACCCATGCCTCACGACACCTGTATCCGCCAGCAGCGGATATTCCAAAAATGGAGTTTCCTTCTCTACTTCTCTGAATATTTTATTCTGATTCTGATATCTTATACCTAAACTCATCCGGTTTCCTTTCTTTTATGAACCGCCCTCAAAGGCATTTTTGATCAGCGTGATCCGGGAACCTTCGATTCCGATCACATCATACCTGCAGGGAATGTCTCCCAGCCGTTTTTCCATCATATAATACCGGGCGCACCGGGAGATCCGGTACTGCTTCCTTGCATCCACAGCTTCCAGAGGATTCCCCCAGCTCCCGCTTCTGCGGTACTTGACCTCGCAGAACACTAGGCAGTCCCCATCCTGCGCGATCAGGTCGATCTCCCCGACACGGCACCTGTAGTTGTACTGGAGGATCACATACCCCTGCTGCTCCAGATAGTATCCCGCCGCCTGTTCATAGGCCGCTCCCGTTTTTCGCTTGTTTTGTGCCATAATCCCCCTGTCTGAAAATCATTCCTGCGTCCATGCCGTTCCCGATACAAACGCATTCTGATAAAGCGCGCGTTCTGATAACATGCTTTTCATACGATCCCTTTGATAAATGTGTTCCGGTGGACCGGGCACGGGCCGTATGTTTTCAATGCTTCTATATGGGCAGCCGTACCGTATCCCTTATGTACCGCAAACCCATACTGAGGATACATGTTGTCGTACTCTGTCATCAGCCGGTCCCTGGTCACCTTGGCCAGGATGCTGGCCGCGGCGATGGAGACACTCCTGGCATCTCCCTTGATGATAGGCACCTGCTCCAGGTCAAGCTCCGGGATCGTCACCGCGTCATTCAGCAATACCTCCGGCACGATCCCCAGCTTCCCGACCGCCAGACGCATAGCTTCATACGTCGCCTGCAGGATATTGATCTCATCGATCCGGGACGCCTCGACCAGCCCGATGCCTGCGGCAACGGCCTTTTCCAGGATCTCATCATATAATGCTTCCCGGCGTTTTGGGGACAGCTTCTTGGAATCGTTCAGATACAGGATCTCGCAGTCCTTTGGAAGAATCACCGCCGCGGCCGCCACCGGGCCTGCCAGCGGGCCTCTCCCAGCCTCATCAATCCCGCAGATATATGTACAATGTGCATACTGCCGTTCAAATTCCCGCATTGCCTCCATCCGTTTCCGCTCCGCAGAGAGCTTTTCCTCCTGCTTACGGTATTTTTCCAGAAGGCTTTTTACCCCGGCCCTTGTGTCGGAGGCATATTGCTCCAGAAGCCTGCTTCGTTCCTCTTTTTGTGCCTGTTCCAGTTCTTTTCTGATCTCTGCGATCTTCTTATTCATGCTTGATCGCTCCAAACCGCTCAAAAGGCCAGATTCGAATCCAGGCCCTGCCCAGCAGATTCTCCCGCCGAATCACTCCCACGCTGGGATCCCTGCTGTCGGAGCTGTGGTTCCGGTTGTCTCCAAGGACAAAATATTGATCCTCTTCCAGCATCAGCGGCTCCGCGGCAATCCCCGGGTTCTCCATCAGTTCATTTCCATAATGCTCGTCAAGCTGCTCCCCGTCGATATACACATAACCGTCAATCACCTGCACGGTCTCTCCCGGCAGTCCGATGATCCGCTTGATATAATAGGTATTTTCCCTGTACTGGTATGGAAATACGACGATCTCAAACCGCTTCGGATCCCGGAACCGATAAGAAAGCTTATCTACCAGCAGATTGTCGTTATTGTACAGTGTCGTCTCCATAGACTGTCCGTCCACACGGGTGCGCTGCCCCACATAGGTGATGATCACATAGGAAAACACCAATACGAACAGCAGGTACAGCAGCCAGCTCCCCAGCTCCCGCAATATACTTTTCTCATTACTTTCCTCTTTCATATCCTGAATCTCCTCTTTCCGATTCCTTTTCACTTTCGTATTCTTTCCCCCGGCAGGCTTTTACATATCCGTTCCCGACCTGCTGATCCGCGTCCCGCGGTTCAGGCAAATTCTTCCGGATATTCCAGCGTGATCCTTCCAAGCCTGCCGTTCCGGAAATCATCCAGCAATAGCTTTGACGCCTTCTCCAGATCCAATTCATTCCCCTTCAAAAGGCAGTGCCGGCTTTCTGCCACGCCCCGCAGATCTTCAAATCCATCTTCGGATTCCTTGATCCCATACTTTTCTGCCAGGATACCCGGATAGCTTTTCACCAAAAACTGCATCAGTTCCGCCGAAAGCTCCTCCGACTGCAGGATCTCATCCTTGATGGAACCGATAAATGCCAGACGCAGCCCCACGGTCTGATCCTCAAACCTGGGCCACAGAATCCCCGGCGTATCTAACAGCTCCACGTTCTTATTCAGCCGGATCCACTGCTTTCCTTTGGTCACCCCCGGCTTATTCCCGGTCTTTGCGCAGGCTTTTCCAGCCAGGGCATTGATGAATGTGGACTTGCCCACATTGGGGATACCGACCACCATGGCACGCACCGGCCGGTTCAGGATACCGCGCTTTCTGTCTCGCTCCGTCTTTTCCCGGCAGGCCTCCTGGATCACCTCCTGGATGGACTTCATTCCGCCGCCCTTTTTCGAATTGACCTTTACCGCAGAAAATCCTTTTTTCTGAAAATATTCGATCCAGGCCGTGTTCCATTTCTCTTCCGCCAGATCCGCTTTATTCAGCAGGATCAGTCTTGCCTTATTCTTTCCCAGCTCATCAATGTCCGGATTCCGGCTGCTTAAGGGAATCCTGGCATCCACCAGTTCGATGATAAGATCGATCAGCTTGATATTTTCCTGCATCATCCGTTTCGCTTTTGTCATATGACCCGGATACCACTGAAAATGCATGTTCTTTCCTCCTAAATCTGTGCCGCCTGTAACCGCGTCAATCCCTGATCCTTCCGAAATTGTCTCCCGGGCTGATCACGAACCACACCTTTCCGAAAATGTCGCCGCGCTTTACATTTCCCACATCTGCCGTCCGGCTGTCGTCGCTTCCCTCGTGATTATCCCCTATCACGAAGTACTCGTTGCTCCCCAGCTCGACAGGCTCCGCGGCAAGTCCGGCGGAGGACAGATCAGAAACATAGATTCCTTCCGTATGCTCCTCCCCGTCAATGTAAATGCTGCCGTTTTTGATCTGGATCGTCTCCCCGGGAAGGGCAGCCACCCGCTTGATCAGATAGTGCGCGTTTTCATTTCCGGCCGGCTTGAATACGATGATATCCCCCCGCTTCGGCTTGACCGCATTGTAGATGAGGCGGTCCACCAGCACCACGTCCCCGTTTTTCAGGATGGGGCTCATGGAATCTCCCGCGTTGCTGACCCGCTGCCCGTAGAACAGCACCAGCGAATACGCCAGAAGGCAGGCAGCTCCGATCTCCAGCAGGAGAAGAAACGATTTTTTAACGCGTTCTTTATCGATGTGTATCCCTTCATTCGGGAAATGCAGCTTCGGCTTGCGCTGTGCCTGCTGCTTTGTCCTTTGTCTCCTTCTTTTTTTCCGGATCTCTCTTTTCTTCATTCAATCCTGCCCTCCGTCCTTTTTTCCGTCCCGAAAAGCCGGCTTGCATATATATAGAAAAGGGACAAACTACAAGCTCTGTAATTGTCCCTCACTCTTCCTTACTATTTTACTAACTCTTTTACCTTTGCTCTCTTGCCGACACGGCCGCGCAGGTAGTTCAGCTTTGCTCTCCTTACCTTACCTCTGCGGATCACTTCCACCTTCTCAACATGAGGAGAATGAAGCGGCCAAGTCTTCTCTACACCGACACCGTTGGAATTCTTTCTCACTGTAAATGTCTCTCTGACACCGCCGCCCTGTCTTTTGAGCACGGTTCCTTCGAACACCTGGATCCTTTCGCGGTTTCCTTCCTTGATCTTTGCGTATACCTTTACCGTATCGCCGACGTGAAACTCGGGAGCATTCTCTTTTAACTGCTCAGCTTCAATATTTTTGATAATATCGTTCATTGTGTGACCTCCTGTTTATTTGACGTTCTTAACACTCCTTTTGGGAAAATTCTCTTTTGATTTCTGTCTCCCTGTGCCAGAGGACCATCGCTCTTCTTTTCACAACTATTGTATGTTATCACATTTTTTCGCAACTTGCAAGCATTTCCGTCACATTTTTCCAATCCAGACTTTTTCCTGTTCCGTCAAAGCACAGCGTTCCAGCAGGTCGGGCCGCCGCTCCTTTGTGCGGAGGATGGACTGCTCCCGCTTCCATTTCAGGATATTGGCGTGATGTCCGGATAAAAGCACCTCCGGTACCCGTTTTCCATGCCACACCTCCGGCCGGGAATACTGGGGATGCTCCAGCAGATTGTCCTGGAACGATTCCGATTCCGCAGACACATCGTTGTGGAGCACTCCCGGCACCAGACGGGAGATCGTATCCACCATGACCATGGCCGGGAGCTCGCCGCCGGTCAGCACATAATCCCCAATGGACACCTGGTCGGTCACGATCTCTTCCAGCACCCGCTCGTCGATCCCCTCATAGTGTCCACAGAGAAAGATCAGGTCCTCTTCCTTTGCCAGTTCCTCTGCCATGCACTGATTGAATACCACTCCCTGGGGAGAAAGGTACACCACTCTGGGCTTCCTCTCCTGCTCCCCGCACCCCTGCCGCCGCGTCCGGATCTCCGCCGCCGCCGCCTCGTATGCCAGGTATACCGGCTCTGCCTGCATCAGCATACCGGCTCCACCTCCGTAGGGGTAATCATCCACACTCTGATGCTTATTAAACGCATAGTCCCGGATATTGACGGTCCGGATAGATAGCAGCCCCCGTCCGGCAGCCCGTCCGATGATGCTGGTATTCAGTCCCTGTGATACCATGTCAGGAAATAATGTCAGTATATAAAAATTCATTCTTTCAGCCCTTCCAATAAATGTACCCGCATGCTTCCCGCTTCCACATCCACGTCCAGGATACAGTCCCGGATCGCGGGGATGAGTACTTCCCCTGATGTTTCAAACTGCACTGCATAGACTTCATTGGCACCGGTCTCGATCACGTCTTTGAGGATTCCCTTCTCCCCGTCATCTGTCACCACATCCATGCCCAGCAGGTCGGCAATATAGTACTCGTCCTTCTCCAGCTTTGCGGCATCCTTCCGGGCTACAAGAAGCTGCCGCCCTTTATATTTTTCCACCTCGTTGATATCATCAATCCCCCGGAACCTTACGATGACAAACTGCTTGGAAAACCGGATGCTCTGAATCTCCAGAGAAACCTGTTCCTTTTCCGAAGCCAGTATCACTTCTTTCAGCTTCCGAAAACGCTGCGGATCACTGGTGGTCGGAAATACCTTGACCTCACCGCGGATCCCGTGTGTGGAGGTAATAACCCCCACTTGAAAAAACTGCTCCATGCCACACTCCTGTTTTATAAAAAAGGGGCTGTCGGAAAACAGCCGTATAACCGCAAGATACTGCTGTGATTTATCATACCGCATAACAATATCTTTTGAGAAATCTGTATTTTCCGACAACTCCCAACTTTACTGCGCTCCTATTGGATAATGTCCACAACCACTCGTTTGTCATCCCTGGCCGCAGCCGCCTTGACAACGGAACGGATCGCCTTGGCAATACGTCCCTGCTTGCCGATGACCTTTCCCATGTCACCGTCCGCAACACGGACCTCCAGGACAGTCGTCCTGCCGTCCTGTCTTTCCGTAACGGTAACGCCGTCCGGGTTGTCCACCAATGCTTTGATGATTACTTCTACTAATTCTTTCATGCGCGCGTACCTCCGCGGATCAGATTCTTTGTCTCTGTTCAGTACAGATTCGATTATTTTTCAATTCCTGCCAGTTTGAACAGCTTGCCTACAACCTCTGTCGGCTGCGCGCCGTTGTTCAGCCACTTCTTGGCCGCGTCTTCATTCACCTTGAACAGGCTGGGCTCCTGGTTCGGGTCGTAGGTTCCGATCTCCTCAATGAACTTGCCGTCTCTCGGGGATCTGGAATCCGCTACAACGATTCTATAAAAAGGAGCCTTCTTCTTTCCCATTCTCTTTAACCTGATCTTTACTGCCATTGTCTTGCACCTCATTCTTTCTTGTTTTTATTTTTGTTTGTCATATTCTTTTTCGATCCGCCGGTCAAAACCAGAGGTCTGACTGCCAGATCATTTATGTGTTAAAAAGGAAGCCGAAACCTGCCTTTTTTACCACCGCCCATAAGTCCCGGAAGCTTCTTCATCATCTTCCGGGTTTCGTTGAACTGCTTCACCATGCGGTTCACCTCTGAGATATCCACTCCGGCACCCTTTGCGATCCTATGCTTTCTCGGAAGATTGATGAGATCCGGATTGCGCCGTTCCTCCGGCGTCATGGAATAGATCATGGCCTCCATCCTGGCCATCCGCTTCTCATTCTCTTCGGAATCCAGATCCGGCATTTTCGACCTGCCGCCCATGGCTCCTCCCAGCCCCGGCATCATGCTCATGACACCGGAAAGTCCGCCCATTTTCTTCATCTGGTTCATGCTTTCCAGATAGTCCTCATAATCAAACTGGGCTTTCTTCATCTTTTCCGTCATCTTCCGGGCCTTTTCCTCGTCCAGCTCTGCCCCCGCCTTTTCGATCAGCGTCAGGACATCGCCCATGCCCAGGATCCGGGATGCCATCCGGTCCGGATAAAACTGCTCCAGGTCAGAAAGCTTCTCGCCCATACCCACATAGAGGATAGGCCTTCCGGTCACGGCCTTGATGGACAGCGCGGCGCCGCCTCGGGTATCGCCGTCCAGCTTGGTGACGATTACGCCATCAATCCCTATCTTTTCATGGAAGCTTTTTGCTACGTTGACCGCATCCTGCCCGGTCATGGCGTCTACCACCAAGATCGTCTGGTGTACGGTGACTGCTTCCTTGATCTCCTGAAGTTCGGCCATCATATCTTCATCGATATGGAGCCGGCCGGCCGTATCCAGAATGATGATATTGTTGCCGTTCTTTGCTCCATGCTCCAGCGCCGCCTTCGCGATATCCGCAGGCTTCACCTTGTCGCCCATGGAAAAGACCTCTACGCCCTGCTTCTCTCCGTTGATCTGCAGCTGCTTGATAGCGGCGGGCCTGTATACATCGCATGCCACCAGAAGCGGCTTTTTGCCCTTCAGCTTGAACTTGCCCGCAAGCTTTGCCGTGGTAGTCGTCTTACCTGCGCCCTGGAGGCCTGCCATCATGATCACAGTCGCGGCACTCCCCGGCTGCAGCCGGATCTCGGTGGTCTCCGAGCCCATCAGGGACACCAGCTCTTCATTCACGATCTTGATGACCATCTGGCCCGGATTCAGTCCGTTCATCACGTCCTGCCCGATGGCCCTCTCCTGGACATCCTTGACGAATCCCTTGACCACCTTGAAGTTGACATCCGCCTCCAGAAGCGCCATCTTGACTTCCTTTAAGGCCGCCTTTACATCCTCCTCGGTGAGCCGTCCCTTGCTGCGGAGATTTTTAAATACGTTTTGAAGTTTTTCCGTTAAGCTGTCAAATGCCATTGTCCAACTCCTCTGTCATCCTGTCGGATGAACATTTCTATACATGATCAGTCACTGAAATCTTCTGTGTTCCTGCGGTTTCCAGGTTATTGTATGGATCGCGCGGTACATGCAGCATCCTTTTTCCTGACGGGCATGCGGCAATCCTACAGCACTTCCAGGATCGAATCAGAAAGCTCCCGGAACTGCCGCCGCAACTCTCCCTGGTTCTCCTTCGTCAGTTCGGCGGTATCCAGAAGCGTCTCCATCTCACGGACCTTCTCCTTGATGGAGAGGAACCGTCTGACCAGATGCAGCCTGGTCTCATATCCTTCCAAAGCCTTCTGACATCGCTTCACCAGGTCATGAACCCCCTGCCTGCTGATCCCTTCCGCTTCCGCAATCTCGCTTAAGGAAAGATCCTCCAGGATAAACTGCTCATAAATCTCCTTCTGGTGGTCATTGAGAAGCTCTCCATAAAAATCATACAGCAGTGCCTGTTGTAAAATCTCATCCATTGCTCATCACCTCTGCTATCTTAACCGAAAAAAAATGTGTTGTCAAGTCTTTTCTCTTTACAAACTTTTGTTCGTGTAAAGTGAGATTAATCCTTCTGCCACAGGACAGCTGAATATCATCTGGAAACGGCATCAGGTTTATTCCAAACCGGTAAGATTATTTGTGGAGCAGATTCGCAATGCTGTACTAATCGAACAGAATGAAAGCTAAAACGCTCGGGGCTGCGGGGAAATATCATTTCCCCGCAGCCCCAACTCAGACTATCATTTTAAATATCTTTATATTAGCATAGCGGATACTTTGCAGTCAGCTCCGCCACCATGGCTTTCGCCTTCTCCACGTTATCTTCGCTCTCGATCACCAGGGAAATGATCTCCGCGATCTTTTCCATATCCTCTTCCACCATGCCGCGGGTCGTCACGGCCGGAGTCCCCAGTCTCACACCGCTTGTCACGAACGGAGAACGGGGGTCATTGGGAATGGTATTCTTATTTGCCGTTACATGGGCATCATCCAGACGCTTCTCCAGCTCTTTTCCGCTGAGATCCTTTTCCGTCAGGTCTACCAGCATCAGGTGGTTGTCCGTATCTCCGGATACGATCTTGATTCCCCGTGCCTGCAGGTTTTTGCACAGTGCCTTCGCATTCTTTACGACCTGTTCCATATAGGCCTTGTATTCCGGCTGCAGCGCCTCCTGGAAGCAGACTGCCTTGGCCGCGATCACATGCATCAGCGGACCTCCCTGTGTTCCCGGGAACACGGCCTTATTAAAGTTGAACTTTTTATTCATCTCCTCGCTGCTCAGGATCATGCCTCCCCTTGGCCCCCGAAGGGTCTTGTGGGTCGTGGTGGTGGTCACATGAGCATAGGGGATCGGGCTTGGATGCAGTCCTGTGGCAACCAGGCCAGCGATATGGGCAATATCCACCATCAGGTAAGCGCCCACTTCATCCGCAATCTCGCGGAACCTTTTGAAGTCAATGGTTCTGGCATATGCGCTGGCCCCCGCCACGATCAGCTTCGGACGGCACTCCTTCGCGATCTTTAATACATTGTCGTAGTCGATTACGCCGTTATCATTTACACCGTAGAAGGTCACGTCAAAATATTTTCCGGACAGGTTCACCGGAGAGCCGTGGGTCAGGTGTCCGCCATGATCCAGGTTCATTCCCATGATCTTGTCTCCCGGTTCTAACATGGCGAACATGGCCGCCATATTCGCCTGGGCTCCGGAATGGGGCTGCACGTTGACATATTCACAGCCGAACAGCTTCTTTGCCCGCTCCCTGGCGATATCCTCTACCACATCCACGCACTGACATCCGCCGTAATATCTCTTCCCCGGATAGCCTTCCGCGTATTTGTTGGTCAGGGGGCTTCCCATCGCCGCCATCACAGCCTGGCTCACCCAGTTCTCAGACGCGATCAGCTCGATATGAGAATTCTGACGGTCCATCTCCGCCCGGATGGCATCCGCGATCTCACCGTCTGTTTTCCTGATCTCTTCAAAATCGTACATTCTCGTTTCCTCCACATCTCTCGAATTAGAATCCATATGCAAACATACACTGCATTCCAAAAAATATTGTTGCAGCATTCACATCATATCATTTTACTATCCTGTTTACAAGCCTAAGTTTTTTGTGCAATATCCGGATTCGAGCTTTTTTATGCCAGGTCAAACAACGACAGCTGGTTGCTCTGGGGCAGGTCTCCGAAGAGCCCCAGATCCGACATCAGGTCGATCACGGTCACGCTGACTTTGGTCCGCTCCCGGAAGTCATCCAGAGACAGAAATGCTCCGTCCTTGGCCGCCAGCTCCACCGCTTCCGCCGCTTTTTCCCCCATGCCTTCGATGCTGGCGAAGGAGGGCATCAGCTTCCCGTCCACGATCTGGAACTGCTTCGCCTTGGCCCGGTACAGGTCAATGGGCGTAAAATCCAGCCCCCGGGCATACATTTCCTGCACAAGACGCATGTCCTTCAAAGTATCCTGCTCCTTGTTGGTCAGTGTATCCGACCGTTTTTTATAATCCTTGATGTAGTAGTTCAGCTTCTCCTTCCCCTGGCACATCAGCTCATAGGAAAAGGCATCCGCCCGGATGCTGAAATACGCCCCGTAATAGGCCAGCGGATAGTTGATCTTACAGTACGCGATCCGGTACGCCATCATGACATAGGCGGCCGCATGGGCTTTCGGGAACATGTACTTGATCTTTTTGCAGGATCCGATATACCAGTCCGGCACATTTTTTTCCTTCATGGCCTCGATCCATTCGTCTTTGAGCCCCTTTCCCTTCCGGACGCTTTCCATGATGGTAAAGGACAGCGCGCTGTCCACGCCCTGGTTGATCAGGTAGATCATAATATCGTCACGAGTACAGATGGCCGTGGAAATGGTGGCCGTACCGGAACGGATCAGATCCTGGGCATTTCCCAGCCATACGTCGGTTCCGTGGGACAATCCCGCCAGCCGGATCAGATCCGACAGAGACTGGGGATTGGCCTCAATGACCATGCTCATGGCAAAATCGGTTCCAAATTCCGGAATGCCTAAGCACCCCAACTTGCATCCTTCGATGTCCTCCGGCTTGATCCCCAGGGCCTGGGTGCCGTGGAACAGGGATAAGACCTCCTGATCGTCCAGAGGGATCTGGGTGGCCACAAAGGGGTGCTCCTCATTGTAGTCATTTTCCAGGGATTCCGAGGTAATGTATTCCTCCAGCATCTTGATCATGGTAGGATCATCGTGTCCCAGGATGTCCAGCTTCAGCAGGTTGTGGTCAATGGAATGGTAGTCAAAATGGGTGGTCACGATGTCTGTGGTCACATCATTTGCCGGATGCTGCACCGGAGTAAATTCATTGATATTATGGCCGTGGGGCAGCACCACGATTCCGCCCGGATGCTGGCCCGTGCTTCTGCGCACTCCGGTGCAACCCTGGCTGATCCGCTCGATCTCACATTTCCGCTTCCGCTGGTTCTTCTCCTCATAATACCGGCGTACATATCCATAGGCCGTCTTGTCCGCCAGCGTGCCGATGGTCCCGGCCTTGAAGGTATAGCCTTCCCCGAACAGCACCTCTGTGTACTTGTGGGCCTTGGACTGGTAGTCCCCGGAGAAATTCAGGTCAATATCCGGCTCCTTATCCCCCTTGAAGCCCAGAAACGTCTCGAACGGAATGTCATATCCGTCCTTGACAAGCTTTTCCCCGCAGTCCGGGCAGATCTTATCCGGCATATCAAATCCGCAGCAGCCGGAATAGGCCTTCACTTCCTCCGACTCAAACTCGCTGTAATGGCATTTTTTACAATAATAGTGAGGACTTAAGGGATTTACCTCCGTGATTCCCGCCATGGTGGCTACAAAGGAGGAGCCTACCGATCCCCGGGAGCCCACCAGGTAGCCGTCCGCAACGGATTTCCACACCAGCTTCTGGGCAATGATATACATCACCGCGTAGCCGTTGGAAATGATGGAATTCAATTCTCTTTCCAGCCGGGAGGACACCTGCACCGGCAGATCGTCCCCGTAGACCTCGTGGGCCTTTTTGTAGCAGATATCCCGCAGCTTCTGGTCCGAATCCTGGATGACCGGCGGACACTTGTTGGGGTTCACCGGCGCGATCTTCTCCACCATGGCCGCGATCTTGTTGGAATTTTCCACCACCACCTCATAGGCCTTCGCGGAACCCAGATATTCAAATTCCCCCAGCATTTCCTCGGTTGTCCGCAGATACAGCGGGGCCTGATTGTCTGCGTCGCTGAACCCCTTTCCGGCCATGATGATCCGGCGGTACACCTCGTCCTCCGGATCCAGGAAATGCACGTCGCAGGTGGCCACAACCGGCTTTTTGAACTGGTCTCCCAGCTCCAGGATCTGACGGTTTAAATTTTTCAGATCCTCCTCGGTCTGAATGTCCGGCAGCTTTTCGCTCTCCAGCATGAAATGGTTGTTCCCCAGGGGCTGGATCTCATAATAATCATAAAAATCCGCCAGCTTCGCGATGGTCTCCTGGGATTTTTGATTCAGGATCGCCTGAAACAGTTCTCCGGCCTCGCAGGCGCTTCCGATGATCAGCCCTTCCCTGTGCTGGTTCAGCAGGCTTTTCGGAATCCTGGGCCGACGGGCAAAATATTTCAGGTTGGAGGCAGAGATCAGCTGGTACAGGTTATAACGGCCGATGTCATTTTTCACCAAGATGATAATATGGTAGGTGGGGAGCTTGCGGATCGCGTCCTCGTTGGTATTTCCAAACTGGTTGATGCCTTTCAGGGTGGTAATGTCTCTGTCTTTGAGCATCTGCACGAACTTTACAAAAATCTCTGCCGTGGCTCCTGCGTCGTCCACCGCCCGGTGATGATTTTCCAGGGAAATGTTCAGCGCTTTTGCCACCACGTTCAGCTTATATTTTGATAAAGTGGGCAGCAGTACCCGGGCCAGGGCGACGGTATCCACGGAGATAAAATGGGGCTCAATGTCCTGATACCTGCAGTTCTGCTCGATAAATCCCACGTCAAAACCTGCGTTGTGAGCCACCAGCACCGCGTCCCCCACAAATTCCAGAAATTGGGGCAGAATGGTCTCAATGTCCGGATATTCCATGACCATCTCATCCGTGATACTGGTCAGCTTGGTGATCTCAAAAGGAATGGGCCGCCGTGGATTGACGAAGGTACTGAAAGAATCCACGATCTCTCCTTTAACTACCTTTACCGCCCCGATCTCGATGATCTTGTCCTTGATGGCGCTGAATCCCGTGGTCTCCAGGTCGAATACCACAAAGGTATCATCCAGGCTTTCCTCCCCGGCGCCCACAGCGATCTCGGTCAGGTCGTCCACCACATAGCCTTCCACACCGTAAATGACCTTGAACGGGTCTGCCTTGTCCAATCGCTCGATATAGTGGTTGGCGTCCGGAAATGCCTGGGCAGTCCCATGGTCCGTGACCGCAATGGCAGGATGCCCCCACTTGTGGGCGCGGCCTACGATATCCTTGACCTCGGAGACCCCGTCCATATCGCTCATCTTCGTATGGCAGTGCAGCTCCACACGCTTGACGGGGCTTAAGTCCTCCCTGGACACGGTAAAATCCCCGGTCTTCTTGATCCCGGTGATGGAGCCGATGGTCAGCTCCCCATCATATTTGTCAATGGTGGTGACACCCTTGATCTTCAAAAATGCGCCCTTTTTCAGGTCGCCTAACAACTCTGCAAGCTGTTCGTTGCGGACAAACATTTTCACGGTAATGGTATCCGTAAAATCCGTAATCGAAAAAATGATGATGGTCCGTTCATTCCGGATCTCCCGGGTCTCAAAGCTGATGACCTTGCCGTGGAGAGTAATCTCTCCCATCTCCGTGGCCACCTGATCCAGCCGCAAAGGCTCGTCCTCAAAGTCCCTTCCGTAGATCAGGCCCGGCGCGTCTCCCTGCTTTAAGGGACGCACATAATCCCTGCCGGAATCCTTCCGAAAGCCGTTTTTCCCCTGGCCATAGGAAAAGCCGCCTCTGCCCGACGCATTGCTCTTTCCGGCAGCAGCCGCACCCGCGCTTCCATTCCTGCCGGCAGCCGTCCCGTTCGCGCTTCCATTTCTTCCGTTTGCCATTCCATTTTTCCCGGCTGCGGCACCATTTGCTGTTCCGTTCTTTCCGGCCGCGGCTCCTGCTGCATTCCAGGCCGTTTTGGTTCCCCTGCCCTGGTTTCCGGCTGCATCCGAGTCGCCCGCCCGGTCTGAGGCAGCACCGGAAACACTGCCAGGTTCCTCCCAGGGCGCCGCAAAATCGCTGCCGTTGGAGGGGGCTCCGGAACCCATCCCGTCAGGATCCATTTCCCCGTGAATACTTTTATTCCTCTGGAAAATGGCGTTGATCTCCCGCTGGATCCGCTGTTCCTCAAACTCCCGTGTCTTACTTTCCTTTTTCTCCCGGTAGGTGACGCGGAACTCGGTCGGAATGCCGCAGCGCCGATTGAACACCTCGTCCAGAAGCTCCAGGATCTGCTCCCGTCTTCCTTCGGATACAATGGTATCCGCCAGCTCCAGACAGCAGATCTGCCCCTCCTCAAATCGAAGCTGTGCCTGGTCGAACATATTGGCCGCCAGCACGCTGCTGTCCCGCAGTTCCTGGGAAATGCTCTCCCGGTACTCCGCCATCAGAGCGGCGGGGGTGTACTGCTCGGACAGGCTGTATTCTTCTTCTATATGAATCTGGACCATGGAGGTTCCGAACAGCTGCTCCTTGATCTTGTGCTCCATGTGCCAGATCTGTTTCTTCTGAAACAGATGGCGGCTGAATATGTAAACGTGCAGAAAATCCCGCGCGGAATTGGTGGTGATCTTCTTCACTTCCACATCCGAAAACAGCATACGGACAGAGTCCTCCACTTTCAGAGTGGGAAATACATCAAAAAATAATTTTGCGGTTCCTACTTGTTCCAATTGATCAGCTCCTGTCACTCATTTTCCCAGTTCTGCAATTCCCGGCGCAACGTTTCCAGAAGTTCCTCTTCCTTTACCTTTTTCACGACCTCTCCCTTTTTGATCAGGAGTCCTTCGCCCTTGCCGCCCGCGATCCCGATATCTGCTTCCCGGGCTTCTCCCGGTCCGTTCACGACGCATCCCATGACTGCTACCTTGAGATCCAGCGGAAATTCCTGAACCATCTTCTCCACCTGATTTGCAAGCCCGATCAGGTCGATCTGGGTTCTGCCGCAGGTAGGACAGGATACCACCTCAATGCCGCCCTTGCGAAGCCCCAGGGTCTTCAAGATCAGCTTTGCGGATCGGATCTCTTCCGACGGATCGCCGGTCAGGGACACCCGGATCGTGTTTCCGATGCCTTCATAGAGAATGATCCCAAGGCCTATCGAGGATTTGATATTTCCGGAGTAGACCGTCCCTGCCTCCGTGATTCCCACATGCAGCGGATATGGACACTGCTCTGCGATCAACTCATGGGCTTTCACGCACATCATGACATCGGAGGATTTGATGCTGACCACCAGATTATCATACCCCATCTCCTCAATCATCCGCACCTTATCCAGCGCGCTCTCTACGATTCCTTCGGCCGTCACTGCACCATATTTTTCCAAAAGTGTTTTTTCCAGGGAACCGCTGTTGACGCCGACCCGGATGGGAATCTCATGCTCCTTCGCCTTATCGACGACGGCCCTCAGGCGCTCCTCTCCACCGATATTGCCCGGATTGATCCGAATCTTGTCGGCTCCGTTCTCAATGGCCGCAATCGCCATCCGATAGTCAAAATGGATATCCGCCACCAGAGGGATCTGAATATTTTTTTTGATCTCCCGCAGTGCCTCAGCCGCTTCCAGTGTGGGAACGGTACAGCGCACGATCTCACAGCCTGCCGCCTCCAGCCTGTGGATCTGCTCTACGGTTCCTTTGATATCCTCGGTCTTTGTATTGGTCATAGACTGGATCGCCACCGGATGATTTCCTCCGATCACCACGTCTCCGATCCGGATTTCCTTTGTGTTCTGTCTCAGCATGTTCTATTGTCTCCTTTCCGATATCTTATAAAACAGCCATAAATAGGATGCCTTGAGGTATATTCCATGACACAAAACAGCCCTGCATATCCGGAGCTTCCCGAACATACAAAGCTGTTTATCCCTCCATGCGTTATCCTACTCTTTTTCAAATACCATCTGATCACCATACTCCCGTTCTGTCAGTGTCAATTCTCCCTGTTCCAAGCTGTAGTCATAGCTTCCTTCCATGTTCTCCGCGGCAAAACCGGATTCTGCCGACGTATCATAGACCGCCTGCGAGGTCCCGTTTTCCTCTCCCTGATACAAGGTGAATATTTTGGATTTCAGATCCACATGATACTGCAGTTCTACCGCACCGTCCGATTCATCCGGCCATTCGATGGACGCAGATCCGTTGCCCTGGATCCGCATGACAAGGCCGCTGCCTTCGTTCACCCATCTTCCCTCCAACGGATTCGAAGTAAAAAGCGTATATCCAAAAAATACGGCGATGACAATGATCAATACCGATGAAACGGTCATCGCAATTCTCCAGAGCTTACTTCTTTTTTTCTCATCATTTTCCGCAATCATGCCGCAACTTCCCTCCCGGCGGAACATTTGGCCGCTGCTTGCCAGAAAACCGGCAATACACGACGGTTGTTCTATATCGTTCCGCGCCGTCTTTTCCTTTATTATACGGATATTTCAAACCGGTGTCAACGGGTGGATTTCATCAGCCGGATTCCTAACACTATAAGTGTTACTGTTCCTGACCAATCAGCGTGGTGATTGGTCAGGGTGTGACATGTAACGACTTATACAAAAATCCCGCCAAGTACCGCATAAGACAGCACCGTCATCAAAAATGCCGCCACAAACACTCCCAGCACGATCGCCGGAAACGCCTTCCGGAAGCGGATTCCGATTAATGCCGCAATCAGGGAGCCTGTCCAGGCTCCGGTGCCCGGAAGCGGGATCCCCACAAAGGCAACCAGTCCCCAGAACTCATATTTTTCAATGTTGGCGCTCTTGCTCATGGCCTTTTTTTCCAGCTTCTCTACCAGCGGTTTCAGCCGTTTCGTGCCCTTCATCCAGTTAAAGATCCTGGTGATCAAAAGGAGGATGAAGGGGATCGGGATCAGGTTTCCGACGATGCAGATGGGGATCGCTTCCCACATGGGTACGTCCAATACCGCCGGTCCCGCGGCCAAAAGCCCCCCTCGAAGCTCCAGGATCGGAACCATGGAAATGATAAACAAGATCACTTCTTTTCCGACTTTTCCGCCTAAATTATCTATGAACCAACTGATCAGTGCTTCTTTCATCTTCTAAATTCTCTCCTGCTGTTTTTGCTGTTTTATGTCAGATTCAGAAATCGCTGTCTCTGTATGTTTCGAATCCCTTTCCCGTACGGGAAAAAGCAGAGACTGCGATACGGCATATTATACTGCACGCCAGATAAATCTGCCGCACAATATAATTGATGCGCACAGCCGCATAAGGAAATATGTCGCTTCGCGGCTGCGGCTGGCGCGATACTCACGGCAGATTTCATCGGCCGTGAGTATAACACATATACGCTCTCAGCGCCGCGAACAGCGCCTCCATCTCTTCCCTGGTTCCCACGGTGATCCGCAGATACTGGCGGATCCGTTCGCTGTCCCAGTGGCGCACATAGATGTCCTGTTTCTTCAATGCCTCGAACAGTTCCCCGGCATCATACCGGGGATGTCTTGCAAAGATGAAATTTGCCCTGGAATCTGGAAATTCGAATTCTAACCTCCGAAGCTCTTCCTTCGCCCATTCCCTGGTTTCCACGATTTTTTTTGTGGTCTTCTCAAAATATGCCCGATCCTTCACCGCCTCCGTTCCGCAGACAATAGACGTCTGATTCATGGTATAGGAATTGAAGGAATATTTCACATCGTTGAGATACCGGATCAGTGCAGGGCTGCTGATCGCATATCCGATCCGCATGCCGGCCATGGAGCGGGCTTTGGAAAAGGTCTGGACAACGATCAGGTTGCTGTATCGGCCGATCAGCTCCAGCGCGGATTTTCCCGCGAAGTCAATATATGCCTCGTCCACGATCACGACCGAATCCGGATTATGGATAAGAATGTCCTCTACGAATCCAAGCTCCTCATAGATAGCCGTAGGCGCATTGGGGTTGGGAAAGATCACCCCGCCGTTTTCCCGGTAATAATCTTCCTTCACGATCCGAAAATTTTCATCCAGCTTCGGGCATTCATAAGGAATCCGATATAATTCTGCCCAGACTTTATAGAAGGAATACGTAATATCCGGGAAAAGTATGGGCTTTTCGGAATTAAAAAAGGTCAGAAAGCACATGGACAGCACATCGTCCGAACCGACGCCCACAAACACCTGGTCCCGGCCTACCCCGTAATGCTCCGCCAATGCGGACACCAGGTCATTTGCGGAAGGATCCGGGTATAACCTGAACCTGTCCGCATCCATTTCCCGCAGAGCGCGCTCCACCCCGGGGGCGGGCGGATACGGATTTTCGTTGGTATTCAATTTAATCACCTTACGCTGAGGCTGCTCGCCTGGTACATAAGGGTCTACTTTTCGTATATTCTTTATGATTCCGGGATTGGTTTCCACTGATCTCATCTCCTGTTATTCTGTCTGTTTGTGTTGGGCTGTCATTCCTTTTCCAGGCAGTCCAAGTCTGGGTGTATCCTGCGGTACGGCTCATATATTGTATCATTCCTTTTCCTGACAGCAGACCTCCAGCTCGTCTGCCATACAGACTATCGCTATCGCGCCGCTTTGCATCGGATCATCTGCAGTCATATTCCTTCGCCAGCTCTGCGAATCTAGGCAGGGAATTTACGATCGTTTCATGGGACACACAATAGGCCAGTCTGACATATCCTGGACATCCAAAGGAGCTTCCCGGAACAATCAGAATATTATATTTTTTTGCCGCCGCGCAGAATGCCTTTTCATCCGTAACCGGAGATTTTACGAAAAGATAAAATGCCCCCTCCGGCTTGATGCACTCAAAGCCCAGTTCTTTCAGGCCGTTGTATAGTGTCTCCCGGTTCCGGTCATAGAAGGAAATATCCGTCTTTTCGTTCAGGCAGTATTTGACCACCTTCTGCTGCAGTGTCGGCGCATTCACAAATCCCAGGATCCTGGTCGCCACATTGACCGCGCTGATCAGCGCCTCGCTGTCCGCCGCCTCGTCAGGGATCACCAGATATCCGATTCGCTCCCCGGGAAGCGACAGGGATTTGCTGTAGGAATATCCTACCACCGTGTTTGCATAATATTTTGTCAGATAGGGGACCTTTGCACCGTCATATGCAAGCTCCCGGTACGGCTCGTCTGAGATCAGATAGATCTCCGTTCCATATTCCTTTTGCTTTGCTTCCAGAATGGATGCCATCCTCCGGATCGTCTCCTCAGAATAAACGACTCCGGTGGGATTGTTGGGCGTATTGACGATCACGGCCTTTGTCTTTTTCGTGATCTTCTCTTCAAACTCATCCAGCTTGGGCTGGAAATCCACGGTATTGGGAGAGATCTCCACCAGGACGCCGTCGTAATTGCTGGTATAGCTCCGGTATTCTCCGAAATAGGGCGCAAATACAATGACCTCGTCCCCCGGATTCAGCAGGGACTTTAAGATCACATTCAGCCCGCCGGCCGCCCCCACGGTCATGGTAATGTTCTTCGCCGCAAATGCAGTGCCGAACCGCTCATTCAAGGATTGTGCCACAGCCTGTCTCACATCCTCATATCCTGCATTGCTGTTGGTGTAGCCATGAAGCGCCACCGGATCCTCCTCCTGCAGAATCTCCAGGATGGCCTGTTTCACTGCCGCTGGTGCGGGGACATTGGGATTTCCCAGGCTGAAATCATATACGTTTTCCTTGCCGTAGAGCTTTGCAAGGCGGTTGCCCTCTTCGAACATTGCACGGATTGCAGAACTGTTTGCCACCATATTTTCCATCTTTTTTGAAATCATCGTATCTGTCTCCTTTTTCCGCAGGACCGAATCTATTGTTCTCCCGCTCATGATCTGATTCCGATTGCTGAAATTCTATTCCCGGCAGGTGATCTCCCTGTCTCGCAGTCATACCTTATGAAACGGCCGAATGGCTATAATGGGATGCCCTTGGGTATGCCTTCCGGGTCACGATCCCTTTTTCTACAAGAAATGCCGGATGATAGGAAAGCTTGGATTTCCTCAGTCCCTCCGCTCCAGTGTCTTCCTCCCGGTTTACATATTGATACTCCATGCATTCATGCTGTACAAACTGCTGGTTGATCATTGGGTAGGCCCCTTCCACTTCCGCAAACGCTTTCTCCACATGCACTACAAAGGTATCCTCGCAGACCGGCTCTCCGACACAGAAGGCCACCACTTTGCCCTCTACCCGGATCAGGCCGCCCTTCATCCCCAGTTCCTGGAACAGACGCAGGAAATTCAGAGTCACACACATCTCCGCGTTTTTTTCCAGGTCCTCCTCACAGCCGTTCTCGTTACGCCATTCCAGGGCCATCTGAAAGCATTCTTCCGCATTTTTCCCGGTAATCGGCTCATAACTCCAGTCCGGATACAAGGACTTGAACTTATTGATGTGATTGCGTTTGCCGTGCAGCTTCTTTCCCGCCAGGGTGGCAAGCTTCTCCGTCTCATATACATAGTCCGCTTCATCCCGGAGGTACTCGATCTGAAACTGCCCCGGATACCATGCCTCCATCTGGGCAAAATTTTCTTCCGTGACATTGTAAAGTATAAAGGGAGCCTTCTGTTCCTCTGTGTATCGCATCAGGTATTCCAGCGCCCGCTTCACGGTCTCCGGTTCTCCTGCCGGGTAGGCGAACGCAAGCTTCTCTCCGTCATCCCGAAAGACCAGAGCGCCTTCTATGACCGCATATTGTACATGATAGTGCCTGGACCAGAGGTAAACATTCGCAAAGGTCCGCTCACAGCTTCTGCTCGGAGCCTTCTCAAAATACGGGGCAATGATCTCCTGATCCTCCAGTTCCGGCCTTTTAAACAGTATCTCTTCCATTTTTCATTCTCCATCTCTTTTCTGTGCCCCTGCCCCAGAATTTTCCAGCGGGGGCGGCGCACATTTGTCAGTATAGCATATTCTGTGCGGTTCTGACAAGATTTATCAAAAATCTTATCCTATAGAAAAGTTTTTATGGACTATTGGGGAAAAATTTTATGCTGTTACCTATCTTGACTCTTTATATATTTTTCATTTTGTATATATCAGATTGCTTCTAAGACAGCTTTTTATTATTTTGTGGTAATGTATCCACATCCTGCAGTTCCCCGACATCCAAAATGGGAAAATATAGGATTTGATCCAGATGCTTTTTCAGAACCTTCCGTCCCCCCTGGTCTTCTTTCAATTCCAACAATTCCGGAAAATAGTTTCGGGAAAACCAGGCCGGATTTCCGGTCTGGTCCCCGCATGTCACACAGCCAAGCTCTGCCCGGTTCCTTTCCATATATTCCAAAAAGGCCTCTGCGCTCTCTTCTGCAAAACAGGGCTGGTCCGCCACAAAAAACGCACAGGCCTGTGCATCTGCCGCAGCTTCCAGACCTGCACGGATGGAATAGGATACCCCTTTCTGGCTGTCCGGTGAGAATATGGCACGAATATTTCCCGCGCGTACTTCATCATATATCTGTGGATATTGTGTCACCACGATCACTTCCCAGTCGGCATGTTGCCTGCTGAGGCTGACCAGCCTGTCCAATAAGTGCCGATACAGAGGCCGCCCCTCCAGTTCATACAAAAGCTTGTTGGAACCGAATCGGCGGCTGTTCCCGGCCGCCAGATAAATCAAACATACTTTCATCTTTCCTCCACCATTTCCAGCAGTTCTTCTACTGCCCTTTCATCTCTCACCCTGATCAGGTTATCCCATGCGTCCTCTTTTCCAAGAAGATTCATACCGCCATGCCATACAAGAGACTGGTCGATAACAGCAAAGTGTCCCGCTTCCCCGTCCGCAATTTTCGTATGGATCCCGCAGCCTTTCATTTCTTCAATCAGCGTATATGTGAAATCCGCATTATGAAATGCATCCGATTCCGGATTTTCTGTGATAACGGTTATGTCAACTCCCGCTTCCTGCCGGGGCTTCATCAAATAGATCAGCCGTTCCACCTTATCCTGCGTGATCTGTGGGCTGGAAATGATAATCTCTTTTTCCGCCTCGATCAGATCCTGTTCGAACACAGCCGTATAGTTTCCTGAATCATAGATTGCCCCAGCCTCCTGCTTCCTCTGCGCCGCATCTGCTGAAATCTGAAACCCGATTTTCTTGTATGTCCTAAGCCGTTTTAAATACATATTGTGAAATTGGGGAATATGGGAATCTATGTAATCATATACCACAACGTCCTGCTTTCCCTCATAATCCCGATTCAGCCGGCCCACATATTGTTCCAGCCTTCCCTGATAGGAAACCGGTGCCGCAAGCATCAGCGTATCCAGTCTCGGACAGTCAAAGCCTTCACCGATCTTTTGTCCTGTGGCGACCAATATCATGGATTGATCCCGCGGAATTTTCTCGATCTGCATTCTGACAGCTTCGTTTTCTTTATCTGTATTGCCTCCATATAACAGGAAAGCCTGATCCGCCGCCTGTCTGACATTCTCATATATCCATTTTGCCTGCTCTTTATATCTGGTCAGTATGACAGGCGTTCTCCCGAGCTTTACACAGGATCTCACATCTTCTGCGATTTGTTGATTCCGCCACTCGTGACTGCTGATAAATGCATACAAAGCGTTAATGCCCGGTTTCCCGCCTCCCGTGTAGATGACTCTTGTATAACGCGGAATCACAAGGTGTTCTATGCCCTGTTCCATGGTTCTTTCCAGCGCTGTGTACTTGTATCGGATTGGTCCCAGAAGCATAAAATTGATTTTTTCCAGATTATCACTTCGCATAGGCGTTGCCGAAACGCCATATACATATCTTGCATTGATCCTTTTCAGGATTTCCTGCGCAGTAGGAGACGCGGCATGATGGCATTCATCCATGATGACCATTCCATAAGAATATAGCTTCTCATGAAAATTTCCTTTTTTATATAGCGATCCGACCATTGCAATATCAATGATACCTGTCATGGTGTCTTTGCCGCTCCCCAATTTTCCAATGACACTGCTTCTTGTTTTCACTTTCCCGGTTTTGGTCTGATATGTCGGGAGCGTTTCGTTCACCTTAAGAAAATGCTGCAACTCATTTTCCCATTGAAAAAGCAGGTCTTTACTTTCCAGAAGAATCAGAGTGTTTACTTTCCGCTGAGCGATTAAATAGCTGCACACAACTGTCTTACCAAAAGCAGTGGCCGCACTCAGAATCCCATTTTCATAAACCAGCATCTGCTGTGCCGCCAGGCCCTGCCGCATCCGCAGTTCCCCCTGGAATTCCACGCGAATCGGCCGCCCTTTTTCCCTGTGATCCGATATATCATATCTGATCCCGCCTTTTTTGCATTTTTCGATCAACGTTTCCAATAATCCGCGCGGTATTTTGATATATCCGTCCACGTCCTTCCCCATATACACCGTACTGAAATTGTAATAATTCGAATAGCCAAATCGTTTTTTCTTATAGTAGACCGGGTTATCGAATACGGCCATGCAGCGTATCTGATTTTGCAGATAAGGCTTTAAATTCAGGGCATCTACATAGATTCCGTCTGCAAGTACGATGTGCAGTTTTCCGACCACATCCGATTCCCGGAAATCTTCCTGACGTTTCCATGGTTTGGGGCGATTTATACTTTTTATATAATCGGAGCTGTCCTTTCGTATAAACAGATCTCCCTGCCACTGTGATATTGATTGTTCCACTTCCTCCTGGGTCAGCTTCCGGGTATTCAATAATTTTTTCCACTGATCCGGATACGCATTCCAATGCTCATCAACAAAGGCACTGTTTCCATTCTTAAGCGCCCGTCCCTGCAGCGGAAGCGCAATGAGATTTCCAATGGAATCCGTTTTGTCCTGAGATGGATACATCCTGTCATAGAATCGGAACGACTTCAGATTGATCGTGGACACGCCTTGATCAAGAAGCAGAAGCCCAAAGCTTCTTGCCGTCGCGGCAGGGATCGGTTTTTGAAAAAAGATCCAGATATGTGCTCCCCGTCCGGAACGGGAGCGCTCCACCAATGCATCAATCTTATTTTGCCGGCAGATCAGACGCAGAGCATCTACTTCATCATGCCACTCATTGTCCGTATTGGCATAATCCTCTTTTTCTGCTCCCTTTTCGTGATTATCAAAATCGAACACAAGGAATCTGCAATGACCATCCGGCAGCAATGGATACACCCCCAATACATCCGTACCGTCCTCTTTGTAACCGATCAGATGCTTTATGAGCATTCCCTGAGTCAACGGTTCGAAGCTGGAAAAATCACACTTTCCGCATTGCAGCTTGCCGCTGTTATTTGCAGGACAGATCGGATTCCAGCGATTGGCACACTGGGGATAATAGTTTCCATTTTTCGACCGTTTCGCAAACACGTCTTTTCTGCCCCAAAACATGGCGAAAAAGCGGTTGGCCATCTCCTTGTCAATATATTGTGATTGGATCCTTCCGCCCTGGTCCAGATCATATTCTTCGGAATCGGCTGGAATTTCAGAAAACACTTCACTTTTGGCGTATGGTATTTCTGCTTTATCCAATAATTTTTTTAATCCTTCATTTTCTGCCTGGAGATCTCGGACCAGTTTTCTAAGAGAATCCAGATTATATGCTTCAATATTCATACGACCCATCCATTCGCAGTAACAATCACCCGAATCTCCTTCCTGCGATCCATTGCCTCCCAGACTTCCAACGCCGCGTCGCGCCGCTTTCGGGTATCTGCCTTATTCAGGACAACTGCATACCGCATCCCATCCCCTGCCCCTTTCCTTCCTGCCAGCCTGCTCTGTGCAAGAGCCGCAATATCCTGCGTTGTCAGCAGTTCCTCCGGGGACTTCCCCAAAAAATCTGCCAGAAGATCTGCCCGGAAGCAGACCTCTTTTATTTTTCTTCCGGGTGCGTCCATGCCGCATATGTACAAAATATGGGTGGTCTGCGGCAGAATGACCGGTTCGTGGTCTGCCGGGAATTTCACAGGAAGCATTTTCGCCCCATCCGCTTCGATCAAAACAGGATTCGGAAGCTTTAAAACCGCTTCCAGAACCTCCTCGGGAAGGCTCTTTATCTTTCCATTCCCTGCCTTCCCGCCTGCAAATACACAACCCTCTTTGTCCAGAAGCGCAAGGATCTCCCCCACAGACGGATCTTCCAAAAATAACGGAGAATCTTCTCTAAACAGATGTGTGGTGGTTGTAACAATCGGCTTCCTTCCCATATCTGTATATTCTGCCGCCAGCCGTTTTAATGTAGTGGTTTTCCCGCCTGCACCAACTGCAGAAATTCTCGGAGCCGTTGTCTCTGCAAGATCAAATGCTTCCAACAATGTTTGTTTTGATATCAGATTTCCATATACTATCTCACCAATCATTTGCATACCTCAATCGATTTACCTGCTTATTTGATTATTCTACTATATTTTGATGCGGTTCACAACAAAACATTTCCGCATATTTTTGCTGAATCAACTTTTTGAAAACCGCCGTTTCCATTTCTTTACAGATCTGCTAAAATATCTGTAACCACACAGGAAATCTGCCCCTGCAGCTTTTCCGCATACAATGATATTCAAAGAGACCTACAGTAAAGGAGAGTACACCCATGACCCCAACCGTAAGTATTATTGTTCCTATATACAATGCCGAAAAGCATCTTGCACGCTGCATTGACAGCATCCTGAACCAGGAATATACGGATTTTGAGCTTCTGCTGGTCAATGACGGCAGCACGGATTCCTGCGGCAGCATCTGTGACAGTTACGCCGAACAGGACTCCCGGGTCCGTGTGATCCACAAGGAAAACACCGGAGTATCCGACAGCCGCAACCAGGCCATTGACCGGGCGCGGGGAACCTATCTTCAATTTCTCGACAGCGACGACTGGATCACGCCGGACGCTACCAAGCTGTTCGTGCGTGCCGCCGAGGAGCACTGCTGCGATCTGGTGATCGCTGATTTTTACCGGGTTGTGGGAGAACGTCTGTCCCAGAAAGGGGACATCGAAGAGGATTCCGTAATGACACGAGAGGAGTTTGCGTCGCATATGATGGAAAATCCTGCGGATTTTTATTACGGCGTACTCTGGAACAAGCTGTACCGCAGAGAGATTGTGGAGAAATACCGCCTGCGCATGGATGTGACCATCAGCTGGTGCGAGGATTTTATGTTCAATCTGGAATATATCCGCCATGGGAAAGCCTTCTATGCCCTGCACGCCCCCATTTACTACTATGTCAAGACAAAAGGTTCTCTAGCCAGCCAGGGCGCTAGCATCACCAATACCGTGAGAATGAAGCTGATGGTATTTGAATACTACAATAATTTCTATAAACAAGTTTTTGACGAAACGGATTATGAAAAGAAACGGCTCCAGGTCTACCGCTTTCTTGTGGATGCCGCCGGGGACGGCATGGTTCCTCCTGCCATCCTGCCGGGCAGCAAAAAACTGGGGGAAGAGCACACCAAGGTCTGCAGCGAGGCGATCGCCGGGGAGGGCATCCTGATGGAGGTCTACCGAAATCGGAAGCTTCTGGAATATTATCTGGAAACCGCGGCCCGAAAGAACGGTCTGACCGTAGCCGAGGCCAGCCTGCTTTTCTGCCTGAGCCAGCCTCATCAGATCACCACCCGGGCGGAGCTTGCTGATTTTGCAAATATTTCCCGCAGAGCGCTTTCGCTGACCCTGCAGAAGCTGTCCGCGCGGGGGCTTCTCAAGGTGGAGGAGATCCGGCGGACGGACGGGACCTCCAGGGCAGACCGCATTCCTCCTTCGGATCCTGCGGAAAGCACCGCCGATCCCCAGGCTTTCGGATCTGTTTCCAGATCCCGCCGCAGACAGATCCGGATCACGCTTCTGCCCGAAGCTGACCAGATCATGGAAGATCTGGCCGCTGCACAGAATGACTATGACCATGCCCGTTTTAAGGACTTCAGTGAAGAAGATCTGGTACAGTATGCTCTTTTATCCGAAAAAATGAAGGAAAATATCCAAACTGTATTAGAGCGTGTCTGAACATGCCTTACCGAAAGCGATTTCCAGGCACACATCCGCCGGATCCTTTTACGCAATATCCTTCCTGCAGTACTTCATATATGCCGCCGCAATCCCCGCGGCTCCATATGCCAGCCCCAGCGCGACCAGCCCCCATTCCAGACTCACGCTGGTCACAATATCCGAGCCTTCCGCATACCCGAAGGGTGTGATATACCGTAGAAATTCCGCGCTGTCGGTGATATTGGCGATCAGGTTCAGAAAATACAGGACGGCCGCCGCGCCAAGCCCGATCCCCATACCTCCATGCCTTAGAAAGGCGGAGATCCCGAAGCAGACCGCCGTAATCTCGATCTGCAGCAGCAGATAGGCCAGATGCAGAAGCGACACCTCTTTCCAGGGAATCTCCTCCCCAATCACCGCGATGGAGCCGATGGAAGCCGCATAAATAACCGCATTCAGGATCACAATCTGCAGCCCCGCCGCGACCAGCTTGCAGGTCACGATCCGGGCACGGCTGACCGGATGGGTCAGGAGAAATTCCGCCGTATGGTCTTTTTCCTCCTTTGCCAGTATGGACACCCCGCAGAGCGCCGAGAAAAATGCCCCGCCAAGCCCCAGGATGTTTCCGCATTCTACGGCATAGAACCCGGTCAGCGTGCCGAAGCTGATCTTGTCCATCCCAAATGCCTCGGTAAAGCTCCCCATGGAGGCAAACATATCGCTGACTCCGTCCATCTCTTCCTTCATCTCCGGAAAGATCAGGATGCAGATTACAAGCAGAAAGCCCACTGCCGCCGTCCACGCTGCCAGAGAAATCCTGTTTTGCTTTAATTCATGCCGGATCATGATCATTTTTCCTCACCTCCGTTCATTCCTCTGTCTCCCGCAGGATCCAGATAATAATGCAGAAAGATCTCCTCCAGATCCGGCTCGGATATGGTCAGATCTGTGATGTCCTGCTCTGCCAGCACCCGCAGAAGACTGCGGATCTCTCCGCCGTACAAAAAGCTGATCCCGCTCCCGGTCTGCCGCAGGTCCCGCATCTCTTTCCATTGAGGCAGAGAGAGCTCGCCCTGGACATGAACCCGTTTTGCGCTGGTCCGGGAGAGTGCTTCCACACTGTCGCAGGCGATCAGCTTTCCTTCCCGGATGATCGCTGCCCTGATGCAGTTCCGCTGGATCTCCGAAAGCACATGGGAGGATAAAAAGATGGTGGTTCCCTGGGCATTCCTCTCTTTTAATATCTCGAAAAACTCCCTCTGCATCAGCGGATCCAGACCGCTGGTAGGCTCATCCAGGATGCACAGCCCGGGGTGATGCTGGAGGGCACATACGATGGACACCTTTTTCCGGTTTCCGAATGACAGCTCGTCCACCTTTTTGGATACGTCCAACTCCAGCCGGCTGCATAGCTGCTCCGCCTCCTGCGCACAATCCTTTTTCCGCAAGCCCGCGGAAAGCCGGATCACCTCCCTGACCCGCATTCCCGGATAAAACACGGCTTCCGACGGCATATAGCCCACCTCTGCCAGTATACTGCTTTTCTCTGCCGCAATGTCCTTTCCAAAAATCCGGGCGCTGCCGCCGGAGCTTCGGAGCAGCCCCAGAAGTGTACGGATCGTGGTACTCTTCCCGGCTCCGTTGGGACCGATAAATCCAAAAAATTCTCCCTCCGGAACCGTCAGGTTCAAATCCACGATCCCTCTGGATTTTCCATAGAATTTCGTCAGTCCTTTCATCTCAATCGCGTTCATCTCGCATCTCCTTTCGAATGAATCTTCTTCCTGCGGTACCAGGCTCTGCTTCCTGATGCAGCCTGCCAGCTGCGCATATTCCGGCACACTGTTTTTGCCGAGCCTTCACTCCCTCAGATAGGTCTTCTTCCAAAATTCAAACATTTTCGTAAAATCCGCTTCCATCTGATCCACATCCATCTCCTCATTCTGCATAAATTCCCAGAGATACCCAAGCGATGCCAGATACATTTCCTGATACATCATGGACAAGTCGATCCCTTCCCGAAACTGCTTCGGATCCAGATTGAGAAGAGTGCTGTTTGCTTTGATGTCCTTATACCTTTTGTAGCTCTCCTGGATCTCCGTACTGACCTCCGGATCCCTTTCATAGAACACCTTCATCGCATATTTGCCGATATAGGGATAACGATGCATGAGCCGGATCTTGGCCTGCATCCCCCGATAGAGCATTTCAAAAAGATCCGTCTGTTCGTAGCATCCGTATTGTTCCAGATATCGGATCGTCATCTCTGCGCAGGTGTCCCAGAGAAACAGGTACAGCTCCTTCTTATTGCGGAAATAATGAAACAGCAGGGACTTGCTGATCCCAGCCTCGTCTGCGATCTCACTCATGGGGCTCTTCTTATAAGAATTCTGAGAAAATACACGGTAGCCGGCATTCAGGATCCTCTGCTGTTTTTCTTCCGGCAGCGCAAAAAATTTTTCATTCATGGCAACTCCTCCATTATGTGCAAGCAACCATTACCGCAGATTTAAAATGCGGCAGTCTCTTTTATTGACCATACCGGTTTATATCCATTATACCCCATTGACCATTTTTGAGAAGACCCCTTTTTTGTTTTTCGCCTGGTGCTCCGTCCGCGCTATGGGTCACTCTTTGACAACTCATCCATTTAGAACCGGACTTCCGTATTTCCGGACGGAGCGACGGCTTATCCGCGCCACAACACAATAACCCTCCGAACTGCATATATTGATATAGAACATATCTCAAACAGGGGGAATTATGGTTTATATTAAGGCAATGCAGGAAAATGCGGAAAATGACGCGGCAAGGCGTGATCAGATTGAAAGGGGATTGCTGCAGATCAATGTGACCTCGGATGTGGATTCCTATCCCGTGTCCGACGCGGTGATCTCCGTATCCTACACCGGGGTTCCGGACAGCACGCTGGAGGAGCTGAACACAGACAGCTCCGGGCAGACTGAAACCATCGAACTGAATGCGCCTCCGCTGGAATACAGCCTGGACCCGTCCATCGAAGCCCAGCCTTACGCGGAATATACGCTGGATGTGCGGGCACCTGGCTTTGAGCCGGTCAGCATTTCCGGAGCCGAGATCCTGCCTGATGTCACAGCAATCCAGAATGTACGGCTCCGTCCGCTGACGCCAGCGGATACAGGAGAAGAGGTCTTTGTCATCCCTGCCCATACCCTGTACGGGGAATATCCCCCGAAAATTGCGGAGGACGAGATCAAGCCCACCAATGAATCCGGGGAGATCGTACTGAGCAGGGTGGTCGTGCCGGAGTATATCGTGGTGCATGACGGTTCGCCCCGAGACACTACAGCTCAGAATTATTATGTGAAATATCGGGACTACATCAAAAATGTAGCCTCCTCGGAAATCTACGCCACCTGGCCCGAGGCTTCCATCCGGGCAAATGTGCTGGCGATCATGTCCTTTACCCTGAACCGGGTGTATACGGAATGGTAGCGTGATCAATGCTGATTCATGGTGAAACCTTCTGCGCCTGCGATCATCTTCTTTGCAGCTAAACATTTATACGCCGTCAAATTAACAAGTTATTTCTTGGCAATTCCTTAAAACGGATCCGAATCTGCTCCCGCGTCACCTGGATCCGTTCTACCAGCCTTTGAACTAAAATCCGTTTCGTATCGGAATCCGCTTCCTGAAAAATCTGTTTCCAAGGAGGGATTGCTTTCCGGATTTCTTCCCGCTTCCCTGCATTTTCTTCCAGCTTGCTTCGCCTTTCCCTGCTCCTTTGTACCGCCTGCTCCTGCTCCAGCACTTTGTTTCTCTGGCTTCTGACGGCTTCCGCCAGCTCTTCCGCCGTAAATCCGCACTCGCCTGTGATCGCGTCCGGGATCTTTCCTTCCATCACTTCGATCCCTTTTTGCAGTTTTCGCAGTAACGCCTCTTCCTTCTTCCATTCTGCTTCCGCAATTTTTTTCCTGGTTTTCAGCTTTTCAAAAACAGCAGCGTCAGCATCCTCGTTTTCCAGAAGTCTCTCAATATATTCCCCAAGACATTGGAATACCGCCCTTTCCATCCTCTCC
>ERZ808051.619-NODE-619-length-34886-cov-8.773449_pt1 | contig 34886 bp, 29 predicted proteins | sample MGYA00380199_ERZ808051 | MGnify/ENA primary metagenome ERZ808051 (study PRJEB31490, sample SAMN06133391) | mouse gut metagenome | isolation source: J11 | host: mice | place: China: Chengdu | collected 2015-05 ...
TATTATCGCTAGAGTAATTAAGGCTAAACACGTCAATCTTGCCTTGTTCATGGTTAGGTTTTGCGATAATATATTTACGAGCTGATTAAGGTTTGGCATAGTGTGGTTCGTAAGAAAAATTACTATTATGCCTTGTCCTTAGTCAGCTTTTTTGTTTTTTGTCGTGTACAGAGATTAAGGCTATTAAGTATAACCAATTGAGAGGAGCTCTGCACAATAAGCATTGTAATTGATCAACGCCCCTACTCGCCTCATTATCCCGCTTGCAGTGTCATCGATAATGCTTTGTACTCTTTGTCTAACACCGGATCTTCACTGCGTAACTGAGCTACTTTTTCACAAGCATGCATCACTGTGGTGTGATCCCGTCCACCAAAGGACTGACCAATATCTGGAAAGCTGTCCTTGGTAAGCTCTCGAGCCAACGCCATCGCAATTTGGCGAGGACGAGCAATACTTCGAGTACGCTTCTTACTCATCAAATCTTTCACCGACACATCATAGTATTCCGCCACTACTTTGCGGATATTATCCATACTCACCGCCTGTGAACGTATGGCTATCACGTCTTTTAGCGCATACTGCACCATATCTAAATCAATGGGATTGCCTGTCAAGTTGGCATTTGCCACGACCTGATTTAGCGCTCCTTCTAAGCGTCTAACGTTAGACACCACGTTTTGAGCGATAAACAAAGCACATTCTTTGGGCAGCTCTATCCCAGACAAAGTGGCTTTTTTCTGCAAAATCTGCATTCGGGTTTCCATCTCGGGTGGTTCTATTGCCACCGCAAGGCCTGATGAGAACCTTGAACGAAAACGTTCATCAAACTCTGTCATCTGTGATGGATGACGGTCAGAGGCCAAGATAACTTGCTTGCCTTCTACCATAAAGTCAGCAAATAGCGATAAAAACTCACTACTGGATTTGTTTTTACCCGCCAAAACGTGCACATCGTCAATAATTAACAGATCTACCCGCTTAATCTTTCGCTTAAACTGCTCAATTTTTTGGTTACGAAGGGCATAAACCAGCTGATTGATAAACTTCTCGGATGAAAAATAGTAAAAAGTTTTGCCAATCTTTAAGTATTTATGTGCCACAGAATGCATGAGGTGAGTCTTACCTAAACCCGATGCACCATATAAAAACAAGGGGTTGTGGCGATTTTGCGACTGTTTCTTACCCAACTCTTGGCAGGCTTTGTACGCCAGCATATTAGATTTACCACTGACAAATGTCTCGAAGGTAAAATAAGGATTAATATAACTTAGCGATTTATCCGATCCCATTTGGGAAGCGTCATTAAGATGAGAGTCTAAACCAGCAGGGTGCGTGCTCGACTTAGCACCATGAGCTTGACCACTACCCGTAGTTTGATTGGCTACTGGATCTTGAGGCGCTTGCTGTACACTGCTTTCGACTTGAATAACAACCTGGCTTATCTCTCCATTACTGTGTTGCTTCGCCAGCTGCTCAATCGCATTAAAGTGATTTTCTTGTACATGAGAAACAAAATATTGGTTTGGCGCAAGTAACTCTAATTTATCCCCAACCACTTTAGCAGACAGTGGCCGAAGCCACATCGTAAACTCATTTTCTTTGAGCTGGTATCTTAAGTCATTAAGACACCTATCCCATAACGACAAACTATCTGACATGACCCATTAACCCTAGTAAAACGGACAAAAGAAGAAGAGTAGGGGAGGTAAATAAGATGGTCTCACCCTGTTTTATGCGGCTACTTTAACATATAAAATCACAAATATCATCACAATTATTCTGTGGATAACTTTGTGATTAAACTTGTGGATAACTTTTTTTAGAGAGTTATACAGAGTTTAGTAACAGGTTATCAACAACAATAACCACAGGGTAAAATAATGATTTTATTGGCTTTTTTACAGTTATTAACAGGTAAATAGGGCGCTAATAATAACAAAAGAACTATTATATATATAGTTATAGGGGATATCGCTTTCTGTGGATAAGTTTTTGTAAAATTTAAAACTTCTACTGTGAAAACAACGAAATCATTCACTAGAAAACAATAACTTACCGTAGAAATTAAGCTTTAAAACACAAAGAATAAACTCTAAAACTTAGACTTAATTAAAAAATCAGTCTAAGTTTTAGTAAGCTCTGGTTTTTAGCAGTAAACAAATAAACAGAATAATCCAATGGTAAACTGGCTCAATTGAAAACAATCAAAATGGTTATAAAGTAATTAATCTAAAACACCGACAATGCTTTATTTTGAGATTATCAACAAGTAGATTACGTTGAGATGAAATAACATTGAGAGTCTGGAATTAAGTAAAAGAGTTTTTAAAAAGAGTGCTTGAGTGTTTATGACAGATATTTTTAAAACTTAAAAAATACAGGCAGTAGTTAATATCAACATTGTTTATAAATACTTAATCTATAATACTAAAAACAGGCCAGCAATAACCTATTGTTTGTTAAGATAAACTATACGGATGAGATTTAAAAACACTAGACTGATCTAGAGTTTTTTGGAAATCCAATGTTTTTGTGAACAATATCTTTATTATTGCTATCGATCAAAAAACCGAGCAAAAAAACAAACTTTTATCTCATTGAGTGGTCTCAGTTATTATTGAGTCTAATGGCTCTGGAAAACAGGTTTATCAAACAAGCTACTATATGAGTGGCTTAAAGCCTTTATTTATTATTGACAATAAGGCTCTAAACTGGCATAATCGCTCGCTACTACAAATTCTTAGTGAACACTATTTATTTTTAATTTCTTTGCTGTCAAAGGTGATTTATGAAACGTACATTCCAGCCAAGCGTTATCAAACGCAAGCGCACCCATGGTTTCCGTGCTCGCATGGCAACTAAAAAAGGTCGTCAAGTTTTAGCACGTCGTCGTGCAAAAGGTCGTCATCGTTTAACTGTGTAATTAATTATACTAATTGATATTTAATTACCTAAAAACTTTAGACAGACAAGTAATTCGAAGATTTTTATAAAAAGCACCTATTTATTAGGTGCTTTTTTTGATTATGGCCTTCAAAAATGAAGAGTCATAACTAAAAAAATTAAAATCTATTTTTTATAAGAATTATTTTGGTCTAAATCCTTGTTATCTTTATTGTATGTTGACTTACCATGACTGATTACTGTTATCCCAAAGCCAAAAGATTATTAAAGCCTGATGAGTTTAAGTCAGTATTTAATCAGCCGCTTTTTAAAATCCATCAATCTCATTTTATGGCTTTTGCTTATGATTCTGAAAAAGAGCAAGCCAGATTGGGTATGGCGATTACCAAGAAAAGAATCCCAAGAGCAGTGGCAAGAAATACCATCAAGCGCATTATTCGGGAACAGTTTCGTCATAAACATCCGAAGCTCCCAGCTTTGGATTTGGTTTTTATTCTGAAAAAACCTACCAAAGATTTAAGCAATGATCAGATGCGTCAAGAAATTGATGAGATTTTAGCTAAGGTGATTACCAAGCAGCGCAGAATCTTGGCGACTAAAACCGAAAAGTAACTCGGCAGGATTAAGCAACTATATGCTTTATTAGGTTTCACGAGAGCAAAAGTTACAGCATAAAGGGGTAGGGGAATGTGGTCACGTTTCTTGTCACGCTTACTACTAAGTATTATTAAGGGCTATCAGACCTTTATTAGCCCTGTCTTACCTGCCAGATGTCGTTACTATCCTACTTGCTCCGAGTATGGCAAGACAGCCGTGATTTGGCATGGACCTGCCCGTGGAGGCTGGTTGGCTGTTAAGCGGATATGTCGCTGTCACCCTTTGGGAGGTCATGGTATTGATTTTGTTCCTCTCCCTTTATATAAGCTCACCTTTATTCCCTTAAAAGATTCTTTTGTTTCACGTGAAACAATAATAGTAGAACGTGGGGTATATAAAGATAAAACCAGTTACGCAGCTTCTCTTAATAGTAAACTTGCTCCTTTATCATAGAGGTATAAATCTTAGGTAAACGAGCAATATCAGATCAAAAAGTTAGTGTTAATTAACACCTTATAAACGTCTTCTTATCGCCGATAAGGGCTAAAAACATCGCTTCTATATCATTTGTGATGGTTTTTTAGTAAAATAGTCCCCATTTTGTAAATATTTTAAGGGTAAGGTGGCAACAAAGGGAACGATACACCCACAATAGTTGCCATGAAAGCAAAGGGTTTACTGTACGGTTTTTTTTAGTAAATCCCTAATAAATATACCAACCCTTTTTATTTAAAAACTTCATTTAGAGTTGTTTAGGACAATCTTATGCAAAAGATACTACGGGTGCTCATCATCATTGCGATGTTGATTACCGCATATTTGTTGGTGCTAGCTTGGCAAAAAGACTATGCCAATGTGCCAGCCACATCAGCAGACGCAGTAACCCCTTCTGTATCCACTTCTAACACGGGTGCTGATATTCCTACTAGTACCGGTGAAAGTGATATACCTGCAGCAACCGCATCAGCACCAACCGATGTACCGTCTAGCGAAGTGGGTGGTGAGACAGCCAATGCCAAACAAGGTGACTTAATCGATGTAACTACTGACCGTTATCAAATTAAAATTGATCCTGTCGGTGGTGATGTTGTTTATGCCGCTTTACGTGACTATGACGCTACCTTAGACAGTGAAGCCCCCTTCGTTTTATTAGAAAACTCGGGCCAACGTGTGTATGTTGCTCAGTCAGGTTTGATTGGTCCTAATGGTATCGATACGGCATCAGGACGTGCAAAATACAGCTATCAATCTGACAGTTATGTGATGCAGCCTGGCCAGAAAAAACTGGAAGTGCCTTTAACTTATAAACAAGAAGATGGCGTGACCATCACTAAGACCTTCACCTTTACTGAGGGTAAATACCCTATCAGTGTTAATTACAATATTAACAATACCAGTGGTAAAGATTGGAATGGTCAGTTATTTGCTCAGTTAAAGCGTGACAGCAGTAAAGACCCTGGTATGGCGGATAAAGGTGCGTTAAGCATGGCCACTTACTTAGGGGGTGCTTGGGGTACGCCAGACGATGACTATAACAAGCTTAAATTCAAAGACTTCAATGATGGCGACTTAAAAGCTGCTAGCCCTGAAGGCTGGGTTGGTGTGGTACAGCATTACTTCGTATCGGCCTGGACTCCTGAAAACTTCACAGGCCAGTTCTTTAGCCGTGAAAGAAGTGGTGACCACTTCATCGGTATGAATAGCCAAAGCTTTGTGGTACCTGCGAACAAACAAAAAGACATCGCAGCTACTTTATATGCCGGACCAAAAGACCAAACAGCACTACTAGAAGTTGCTCCTGGTCTAAACAAAACCGTAGATTACGGCTTCTTATGGCCAATCTCTAAAGTGCTTTTCGCTATTCTTGAAGGCATTCACAAGATTGTTGGCAACTGGGGTTGGTCAATTATTGCCCTAACTATCTTAGTGAAAATTGCCTTAATGTGGTTCTCAAATAAGAGTTACTACTCTATGGCTAAGATGCGTGCTATTGCTCCTCGCTTACAAGCGTTGAAAGAAGAGCATGGCGATGACCGTATGAAAATGTCACAAGAGATGATGGCCATCTACAAAGAAGAGCAAGTAAACCCAATGGCGGGTTGTTTGCCAATCTTACTACAAATGCCAATCTTCCTAGCTTTATACTGGGTATTGGTAGAGAGTGTGGAGCTGCGTCACGCACCATGGATCTTATGGATTCAAGATTTATCAGCGATGGATCCTTGGTTTATCTTACCTATGCTGATGGGTGCTAGTATGTTTGCTCAGCAAATGTTCAGCCCGCAGCCAACCGATCCGATGCAAGCTAAAGTGATGAAATTCTTACCGATTATCTTCACTTTATTCATGCTGTTCTTCCCAGCAGGTCTGGTACTTTACTGGACTGTGAACAACTTATTTACTATGGGCCAGCAGTACATTGTAAATAAGAAAGTTGAAAGAGAGCAAAGAGAAAAAGCAGCGAGAACAGCAGCTTAAGCTCGCATTACTCTCGTTATAAAGTCTCAACAATGACTTTTGAAGCACCTATATGTCACATATAGGTGCTTTTGTTTTATAGCCAGTATTAAACTAACTGGCATTGAATAAACCCCATTTAGCACCTACTATAAGACCATCTATAACAATATCTATAACAGAGTCTCAAGTGCTAACCCTTTAATTAGAGCTAATTTTTATGTCAAATACCAAAACCATTGCTGCCATCGCTACTCCTTTAGGAAGGGGTGGTGTGGGCATTATTCGATTGTCTGGTCCTAAGGCTTATGACATCGCTTGTCAGCTTACCGGTAAAGACAGCTTTACTCCTCGTTTGGCCAGTTTCTGTCGATTTTATGATAATCAGCGCAACGTTTTAGACGAAGGGTTGGTACTGTACTTTAAAGCCCCTTATTCGTTCACTGGTGAAGATGTTATCGAGCTGCAAGGTCATGGTGGCATGATTCTGCAAAACCAACTGTTAGCGCGTGTATTTGAGCTTGGAGCACACCAGGCACAGCCAGGCGAGTTCTCTTACCGAGCCTTTGAAAATGACAAGCTGGATTTACTACAGGCTGAAGCCATTGCCGATGCCATTGATGCCACCAGTGCGGCAGCAGCAAGCAGTGCCATTCGCTCCTTAACGGGGGAGTTCTCTAATAAAATTAATGATATTTTAGAGGCGTTAATTGAGCTGCGACTGTATGTCGAAGCCTCTATTGATTTTCCTGATGAAGAAGATGTGGATTTCTTAAGTGACGGAGTGATTGAGTCTAAGCTCAAGAGTATTCAGGGTCGACTAAAGACTATTTTAGCCACTGCCCAGCAAGGTCAATTACTGCGCGATGGGGTACATGTGGTGTTAGCAGGGCGTCCTAATGCAGGAAAATCCAGCTTACTTAACAGCCTAGCAGGCCAAGAGCGTGCCATCGTTACTGATGTAGCAGGAACCACTCGAGATACGCTACAAGAGACCATCGTGCTTAATGGATTGACCATTCATTTGACGGATACAGCGGGCTTACGTGACACCACAGATGAAGTGGAACGTATCGGGATAGAGCGCGCCCGTACTGCCATTAATCAAGCGGACTTATTGCTATTGGTGCATGACCTATCCAGACAAGCAGACCCTCTAGAATTAGCCGCAGAGTTGTTTGGTAAACAAGACTCAGGCAGTCCTAATTATGACCCTTCTAAGCTGCTATTAATTGGTAATAAAAAAGATTTGGTAGAGCAAAGTCAGTCTGAGAAAATGGCTGATAAAGTCGAGGTTTCTGGTTATGAGCAAGTCAATGTTTCATGTGAAACATCAGAGGGTATTGAGAGTTTGATTGACACTTTGTGCGATAAAGTGGGCTTCCATCCCCCTGAAAACAGCTTAATAGCTCGTACTAGACACTTAGATGCTTTAAGAAGAACGCAGCAACATCTACAAGACGCGCATGTGCAGCTGGTGGATTATCAAGCTGGAGAGTTGGTGGCAGAAAGTCTACGCCAAGGTCAGTATAGCCTAGGTGAAATCACCGGTGAATTCAGTGCGGACGACTTATTGGGCCGTATTTTTGGTAGCTTCTGTATTGGTAAATAGTAGCACTGTCTTGTAAAACCTATCGCTTTTATAGCCAATTGATCTGATATTAATGGGAAAAAATTATGCAGTGTCCATATTGTAATGCTGATGATACCAAGGTTATTGACTCTAGGCTGGCTGCGGAGGGGGCGCAAGTTCGCCGTCGCCGTCAATGTAATCAATGCCAAGAGCGCTTCACGACCTTTGAGGTGGTAGAAGTGGTTATGCCTCGCATTATTAAATCCAATGGCCGTATTGAGCCTTATGATTCCCAGAAACTCAGACGCTCTATCCAGTTACCGCTACAAAAAAGACCGGTAACTTTGGATGAACAAGAAGCCATGATTAGCCGGATTGAGAAGCGCATTCGTCAATTGGGAGAGCGTGAAATCAGTAGTAAATCACTGGGTGAGGTGGTAATGGTTGAGCTAAAAGAGCTTGATGATGTGGCTTATGTCCGATTTGCTAGTGTTTATAGAGACTTCCAAGACATAGAGGCTTTTCGTCAAGAACTACAAAATATCAAACCTGCCGACGCTAAATAAATGCATTAGAGTTTAAATACCAGGACTGCCTTAGATTAATTAACGGCTGTTTTACGGGTTTTTGACTTAGTGCAATGCCAACTTATTACAACTATTTTGTTAAATAGGGTCAAACTTATGTTCCCCAAATCTGGAAATACTGCAAATTTCTTAGGTTCCTCCCCACTTTCTATAGATGATTATCAAAGCACTTACTTAGATCATATCGAAGGTGTTGAAGCCGCTAAAACCGAAGATTTTTATTACATGAATTTAGCGATAGAAGAGGCAAAAAAGGGGCTATATACTACGCGACCCAACCCAGCAGTTGGTTGCATTATAGTTAAGAATGACTTAATTATAGGTTCTGGGTTTCACCCTAAGGCAGGGGAGCCTCATGCAGAAGTCTTTTCTTTAAGAAATTCTACACAATCAGTAGCTGAGGCAACGGCTTATGTCACCCTAGAACCTTGTAGTCATACTGGAAAAACACCCCCTTGTGCTGAAGCATTAATCCAGTCTGGAGTAAGTAGGGTAGTCATAGCAGGCCTAGATCCTAATCCAAAAGTAGCTGGTAGGGGCGTGAATATGCTGTTAGAAGCAGGCATAAAAGTGACAGTAGGGGTGTGTACTGAGCAGGCAGAGCAGCTGAATCTAGGTTTTTTGAAGTCTATGCGGTACAAAATGCCTTATGTCCGACTAAAAATTGCCAGTAGTTTAGATGGTAGAACTGCAATGGCATCAGGAGAGTCCAAGTGGATTACAGGCCCAGCAGCTCGGGAAGATGTACAAAAAGTACGCGCCTTAAGTGGGGCGATTATCACTGGAAGTCAGACAGTTATTGAGGATGACCCCAGTTTAAATGTGCGTTCTACTCAGTTGGGCGTTGAGGCTGAGCAAGTGCCACAGCCCAAAGTAGTGGTGCTAGATAGACGTAAACGCTTGTCACAAGAAGGGACTGCAAAGAAGATTTATAAAGTACTGCAAAACGATCAGACTTTACTGTGGTCTGATAGTGATTTAGAAGCATTATTGAGAGCGTTAGTAGTAGAGCATGACATCCATGATGTGCTTATTGAAGCAGGCTCTAGGGTGTCTGGTAGCTTTATTACAGCGGGTTTGGTAGATGAGTTAATTGTTTATCAGGCTCCTTGCGTGTTGGGGAACAGTGCCCAGCCTATGCTTAGCCTTGATATTGAGAATTTATCTTGCCAACGTCGCTTTCAATTGATGGATTGCAGTCGAGTTGGCACAGATCTTAAGTTGGTTTACAAGGCAATTTAGCCTTTATATTTAGTCAACTTTTGTTTGGTTTTAATGGATTTCAGCCTTATTTGATTGTTATTTCTTTATTTAGAAACAGGGCTGAAATTATCCATAAGCTCAAAGTGTTAGTAAAGTTGTCCACAGTATGTGAATTTTATCCCCGCTATCCACTATTCTTTGCTGATGTTTCACATGAAACTGTGGATTAAATATGTTTCACATGGAACTTCTTTACCAGCCTATTTTGTTAAAAGCTATATATGATAAGGGTTCCACGTGGAACTATATTGAAAATAGATAATAGGTTTTTTTTGTGTTAGGGTTGTGGATAACTATTACAGTCTATTCCTTTATCCATAGCGGTTAGAGAGTTTTTAAAAAGTTATCCACAGGCTGTTTTATTGCGATCAGTTAGGATTTAGGCTTTTTATTAGGTATTGTTTTTTAAGTTAGATGGTTTTTTTTCAAATTAACAAGTTGGAGCAAATATGTTTACAGGTATTATCGAAAGTACAGGAATTTTGAAGTCTATTACTGAAGTTGGCGGTGATGTGCGTTTGGTTATTGAGTCGGATAATCTAGACTTTAGTGATGTGAAACTAGGCGACTCTATTGCCAGTAACGGTATTTGCCTAACTGTGGTTGATATGGACAGTAATAGTTATTCAGTAGATGTTTCACGTGAAACTCTAAATAAGACAGCTATGAACAATTGGCAACAAGGTGATACCTTAAACCTAGAAAAAGCTATGTTGCCGACCACTCGTTTTGGTGGTCATATGGTATCCGGTCATGTGGATGGGGTAGGGACCATTGAAGTGATGACTGAGGACGCGCGTTCTATTTATATTGAAATTGCTATTCCTGAAGCATTGAAAAAGTATGCAGCGACAAAAGGATCAATCACAGTGGATGGCATTAGTCTGACCACCAATTTAGTGAAGGACAATATTGTTTGCTTAAACATCATTCCCCACACTGCGGAAGTGACTAATATTGGTCGTCACTGGAAAGTTGGTGGCCCAGTAAATATCGAAGTAGATTTAATTGCCCGTTATCTTGAGCGTTTGACCAGTGTGGCTGCTGAATAAAGAGTTTTGCATGATAGTTGGTTAATACTCGATAGTTTGCTAATAAGCATTAAGAGAGTTGTCTCTTATTAAGCTGTTGGCTATTAATACGCTATCCACTAAATTGATGGCTCCCTAAGTAGAGCTATTACAATTAATAGATTACGCTCACCAAGCCCTTCTTACACTAAGGAGGGCTTTTTTGTTGTCAGTTGTTAGGTTAATTGATACGCCCCTCTAGGTTTCATGGCAGGGTGACCATAATTTCACTATAATGAAACAAAAGCAGGCTTAATCAAAAATTATCCGCTGACACCTTATTTCTATCATCTGTATATCGAATAAAAATTATGAGTATTGAAAATCAGTCTTCTAACAAACAACGTGTTATTTTCGCCGGTACCCCTGAATTTGCCGCCATTAGTTTGCAAGCTCTGATCGAGCAGCAAGAGGCACTTAATATCGAGCTGGTCGCGGTTTACACTCAGCCCGATCGCAAGGCAGGTCGTGGTCAAAAACTTACCGCCTCCCCAGTAAAACAATTGGCGCTTGAGCACAATCTTCCGGTTGAGCAGCCGCTTACTTTTAAAAAGTCGGTAGAAGAGGGGCAGGCCGCTCGTGAAACCTTAGCTAACTATAAGCCTGATGTGATGATTGTGGCTGCCTACGGTCTTATTTTGCCGGTGGGTGTGTTAGAAGCACCGACTTATGGTTGTTTAAACATTCACGCGTCCTTGTTACCGCGTTGGCGCGGTGCCGCACCGATTCACCGTGCGCTACTGGCTGGTGATGAGCAAACGGGCATTACTATCATGCAGATGGATAAAGGCTTAGATACGGGCGATATGTTATATAAGGTGACCTATGACATCGCTGCAGATGAAACCACAGCCAGTTTGCATGACAAGATGGCAGAGCTGGGTGCTGAAGCCATTGTGACGGTATTAAAAGATTTGTCGCATTATCAAGCACAAGCTGAAAAGCAAGACGATAGCCTTGCCAACTATGCCGAGAAACTAAGCAAGTCGGAAGGTGAAATTGACTGGACTCAATCGGCAACCCATATTGAGCGTCAAATACGCGGTATGCACCCATACCCTGGTGCCTACACTTTCTTGGTAGATCCAGAAGGTAAAAGCGAACCAAAACGTGTGAAAGTATTATCGGCAATGCCGGTAAATGCGTCTCAAACGACGGTTGTAGAGACTGGAACGGTAATCAGTGTCGGTAAAAATGCAATCTTGGTAGCTTGCGGAAAGGAAAGTGCGGACCAAGAAGCGACGACTTTACGTCTAACTAAATTACAGTTTGCCGGCAGCAAGCCCGTCACTGCTGAGCAAGTGTGTCATGGTAGTCAGCTTGATGATGGGGATAAGTTCGTTGCTGCGCCAGAGTAAGACTTTTCTAAATAATGAAAACACAATCAAATCAATTATCATAATTAGGCCTTAAATGAGCAGCAAACCAAATAGCAGTACTCAAAACAAAAACGTCCGTGTCGCAGTGATTAATACCCTGTTATCTATTCAACAAGGACAATCACTAAGCGGTCTGTTAGATCCCTTATTAAACAGTTTAAAGGGTGAGGATAAGGGCTTTGCGCATGCGTTATTGCTCACGACTTTGCGTCATTGGCATGCGACAGCGCGCTTGCTTGACAGTTTAGCGGACAATCCGATTGATGAGATTGAGGTACGTACTACCATTCAATTGGGTATCACTCAGTTGTTATATCTCAATGTCGCTGATCATGCTGCTATCCACGAAACAGTAGAGGCGGTGAAACATATTGACTATGCGCGTGCGTCAGGCTTAGTCAATGCTGTGCTGCGTAAAGTGGCAAAAAATCCGAATAAGTTTCGTAAAAAAGCCAATAAAAACCACAGCTTGCCGAATTGGCTAGCACAGCAGTTAAAATCAGATTGGCGTGAGCAATACGATGAGTTAACCCAAAGTCTGCGCCAGTCTGCGCCGATGTTTTTGCGGGTAAATAGTCTACAAACGGACTCTCAGAGCTATATCAATCAGCTTTCAGAAGAAGAGATTGCAGCAAAACTGGTCTCTTTAGAAACGGCAATCAAGACGGGTAGTACTGACGAAACGGTTGCTATTAAACAACAAGCGATTGAACTGATTGATAGTGTGCCTGTCAGTCACCTTCCTGAGTTTGAAGAGGGCATTGCTAGCGTACAAGATGCGCATGCACAGCTCGCTACCCCTATTATTGATGCGCTACTACAAAAAGCGATTAGTGCTAATCCCACACAGAATGTACGCTTGTTAGATGCTTGTGCTGCTCCTGGCGGTAAGTTGGCACACTGGCTTGAGCTGTTAGGCAATCAAGAAAAACAAGAGACAGGACTGTTTCACGTGAAACAATCTGATGGACAGAGTATTCCTATTAGCAAGGTTGAGCTGACAGCGATTGATAATGAAGCACCACGTATCACGCGTATTTTTGAGAATTTAGAGCGTCTTCAGTTGCCGGTGCCTATTGTGAATAGCAAACTACATTTAGAAATAGAGTGCGTCGATGCGACCACTTGGCAAGCCAAAGAGGCGAGTGATGAGTCGGCTGGTTTTGATGCGATATTACTTGACGCCCCTTGCACCGCAACCGGTGTTATTCGCCGTCACCCAGACATTACTTTGCTGCGTAATGAAGAAGATGTGCAGCATACGGCGCAATTACAAGAGCGAATCTTGGATAACTTATGGCCTCAATTAAAGGCCGGCGGTTATTTGTTATACGCAACTTGCTCGATCTTAAAGCAAGAAAACGTGGAACAGATTCAAGCCTTCCTAGAGCGTCATAAAGATGCGGTGGCTGTGCCTTTTAATAATGAAAAAACCAATTGGGGTATTGAGCAAGAAGTTGGTCGCCAATGTTTACCTGTGTATAAACTTAGTGATGCATTAGAGCCGACTGCAGTTGAAGATGATAAACTTGGTAGCCTTGATATTAAGGAACAACAAGGCATTGCTCAAGCCCCTGCAGGTGGTGATGGATTTTATTATGCGGTCATTAGAAAACAAAGCTAGAAAATAAATATTCAATAGTTTATTGGCGTTAACAGCATGTCAAAGTCCGGCTGTTGATTCTAATACTTCTGCTCAGAACCCAAATACTAAAACCGAGGCCAGTCAGTCACAGCAGGCACAATATGCGATGACGGTTAAACACGATAAGTTTTCTGCTGATGTGAGCAGCGTGTCTGATGGCATGGGCGGTTATGTGCTACGTATTCAACCAGCAGGTGAGGCTGTGATTGAAAAGAAAATCGATGCGCCGGTTATGAAAGCAGAAGCGACTGACTTAAACCAAGACGGCTATCCTGAAATTGTGGTGTTTACTCAAAGCGTTGGCAGCGGCTCGTATGGTGAGGTAGTTGCCTACTCTAGTCAGCCATCTCAAAGTCAGGGCAAGTCATGGACTGAAGCCTCTTTCCCTGAGTTATCTGAAAAGCTCAGCCAAGGTTACATGGGGCATGACAGCTTTGCTGTTAAGGGCAATCAATTAGTCAGAGAGTTTAAGCTATATTTAGACGGCGATACTAATGCTAATCCAACCGGAAAAACCCGTCAGATTACCTATCGCTTGGTAGACGGCGAAGCGTCACGTCAATTTGTGGTAGATAAGGTGGTTGAGTTTTAATTCTATTTCAGCCTGAATTAATAAAACCGTTTTATAAAAAATAAAAACCCAGTTCACTAATGAACTGGGTTTTTTATTGTACCAATAATGGTCAAAATATGACCCATTAGCTTTAAATTGAGAAACTAAGTTAACTAGAAACCCAGTTAACTAAAATACTTGCTTAGTCCTGAATCTAATGCGTCTTTGATCTTACCTTTTAATGGTTTGGCTAAGAAACCTAGGGTTGCTTCAAAGCGTATTTTATTGGCATCTAAAGTGGCTTTACCATCGATACCTTTACGAGTAATGGTCACATTATCTTCAGTTTCGCCTTCGACATAATTAGCTTCAATACCAAATTTATCTTTGGCACTTTCAAGCCATTTTTTAGCTTGTTCGCGGGCGGTATTAAAGTCTAAGCTGTGTTCTTTTTCAATTTCAATATCTGCCATGATGTTATACCTTTTATTATGAATGAAACGATTAAGCGATCAAATAAATAATCTCTAGACTGACTGTTATAAGCCAAGTGTAGTAACCTATTTATATCATTAAATTGTATGACTAACAATTCAGTCGTGTAGCATGACTGATAACTTTGGGTGATAATTATTACAAAAACCCATAAGCTGTTTATTTAGCATGGCTTATGTTTAAAAATATGCTACTCTTTTTGTAATTTCCGTTTCTATTAAAGTTTATGTAATCTTTTGACAGGATAAAACGAAGACATGAAATATATCAGTACGCGCGGTCAAACCGAGAAGATGAATTTTAGCGATGTGTTGTTGATGGGATTGGCGCCAGACGGTGGCTTGATGCTACCTGAAAGCTATCCGCAGATTGACGGTGCAACGTTAGATAAATGGCGTGATTTGAGCTACCCAGAGCTGGCGTTTGAGATTATGCGCCTGTTTGCGACTGATATTGATGAGACGGATTTAAAAGATATTATCGAGCGTACTTATACTGCTGAAGTCTTCGGCAGTGATGACATCGTGCCGGTGCGTAAGCTTAAAGATGACTTGTATGTTTTAGGTCTATCAAATGGTCCAACGCTGGCGTTTAAAGACGTGGCAATGCAGTTCTTGGGTAATGCCTTTGAATATGTGTTGAAGCAGAAAGGTAAGCGTCTGACGATCATCGGTGCGACCAGTGGCGATACGGGTAGTGCGGCGGAATATGCACTGCGTGGTAAAGAGAACATCGAAGTATTTATGATGTCGCCACATGGCAAAATGAGTGAGTTCCAGCGCGCGCAAATGTATAGCTTAACCGATGCCAATATTCATAATATTGCGATTAAAGGCATGTTTGATGATTGCCAAGATATCGTTAAAGCACTACAGCAAGATGCTGATTTTAAAGCCAAATATAGCTTGGGCACAGTGAACTCAATTAACTGGGGTCGCATCTTAGCGCAAATCGTTTATTATTTTAAAGGCTACTTTGCAGCCACTGAAAACAACGATGAAAAAGTCAGCTTCTGCGTGCCGTCAGGTAACTTTGGTAACATCTGTGCCGGTCATATTGCCCGCGAAATGGGTTTGCCGATTGACCGCTTAATTGTCGCAACCAATGAGAACGATGTGTTAAATGACTTCTTTAATGAAGGTAAATATACACCACGTCCTGCTGACAAAACTTATGTGACCTCAAGTCCTTCAATGGATATCTCAAAAGCGTCTAACTTTGAGCGCTTTGTGTACTTATTATTGGACAAAGATAGCAAGCGTGTTAGTGAGCTGTTTGATGGGGTGAAAGCAGGTAAAGGCTTTGACTTGTCAGATGTGTTGGATGCCGTGAATAACCGTTACGGCTTTGCTGCGGGTAAATCTACGCATCAAGACCGTTTAAACACCATCAAAGCAGTATATGAAACCTATAACGATTTGGTTGATCCACACACTGCTGACGGTATCAAGGTGGCACAAGAGCTACAAAAAGAGGGTGAGGTTATCATCTGTGCAGAAACGGCATTGCCGGTGAAATTCTCAGAGACTATTTTTGAAGCGGTTGGTGAGATAGAGATTGAGCGCCCAGAACACACTAAAGATATTGAGAGCTTAGAGCAGCATGTGACCGTACTTGAGAACGATGCCAGTATAGTGGCTAATGAGATCAAAGCAGTGGTTGCCCCTGTATAACGTGAAGTTTAATTGACCTAGATAGAGTCACTTAATCTATAAAAAACCAGCGATTTAAAGTCGCTGGTTTTTTTGTTTTGTACGTTAAGGTTTTATAAAACTATTTTATTGAGTAGATTAATTGCTTTGTTAGTTAATATTTACTTTATACTGTCAAAGTGGTCCTACATATGCTCAGTATATGAGGATAATGCCACCGGTTTGATTTTACATTCATTATCTAAGGCGGCTTTATGCCAACATCTGCACAGCTTGATGGCTCTCATAGGACAGATAGGGTCAAGGGCTCGAGTCTAATGCAAGAGCAGCGGGCCTGCTTACTATTATGGCAACGGGTAAACACCTCTTTGTCGGCTTTTTATAAGCTCATCAGCCACTTTGAGACGGCGCAGCAAGCTCTGCAGGCGGGTATGAGTCAGTGGCAAACTTTGGGCATTCATAAAAAGCATCTTGAGCGGCATAAGCAAGCAAGTTGTAATGAAGACAATCAGTTTATTGCTCAGCTAAAGCAGCGTATGGCTGTTGGTGAATTTCAACTGTTGTTTCAACAGGATGCAGACTATCCAAAGCAGTTGCTCGGTTTATTTGACCCGCCGCCCTTGCTATTTTATCGAGGTAATAAGCAGTGTTTGAATCAGGCACAAATTGCTATTGTGGGCAGCCGCAAACCTACCCAAAAGGCACAACGATTTACCTTTGATATGGCTCAGTATTTGGCGAAGTCAGGGTTTATTATTTGTAGTGGACTGGCCCAAGGGGTAGATGCTCAAGCGCATTTGGGTGCATTGTCTCAACCTGTCGAGTATGCGGGGCGCAGTGTGGGCGTGATGGGTACCGGTATTGATGTGTGTTACCCCAAGCAGCATCAGGCGCTGTTTGGTAGGATGATTGCAGAGGGTGGCTGTATTGTCAGTGAGCTATTTCCTGGTACACCGCCTCACAAGCACACCTTTCCCAGACGTAATAGAATTGTCGCAGGGCTAAGCTTGGGCACAATAGTGACCGAAGCGGCACTGCACAGTGGTTCCTTGATTACCGCTCGGCTAACTTCAGAGCAGGGCAAGCAGGTGTTTGCATTGCCCAGTGATATCGATAATGTGAATGCTCAAGGTTGTCATTACTTGATTCGAGAGGGTGCTACATTGGTATATCACCCCGATCAAATCATGAGTGATTTGTGCCACCAGTTGCTTGAGCCTGTGCAGCTATCAGAAGCCAAGGATAATTCAACTGCTCATGGCTCGAGTCAGAAAACTGAGCGTTTGGGCACACAATCTTTGTTCTCTGATACCGCCGCTACACCTAACGATAACGTGAATCCTATTTTAAAACCGCAGAAGTCTGTTACTATTTCTGAGCACCTGCAGCCTTTGTGGGTGCATATCCAATTTGAACTGCAAGATTTAGATGCGTTAATTGCCAAGACCCAATTAGATACCGCTACCTTGTTAAGCCAATTGATGGAGCTTGAGTTAATGGGCGTGATTGGTGAAGTTGGCGGTCGTTATCAGCGTATCTAAACGACCTTGCCTGTTTTTTATTTCTATTAAATGGACGTCTTATAAGCTGTCTATTGTGTCAATGAAGTCCTAAATTATGAATCCTACTATCGAGCCAAATGGCGCTATCACTAACGATCCAAAACAAGCTGCACAGTGGCTAAAACAAGGCAAGCTTCTGGCTTATCCCACCGAAAGTGTCTGGGGAATTGGCTGTGATGCTTATAACAAAGAAGCCGTCGAGCAGATATTGACCATAAAAAACAGGCCGAGCGAGAAGGGCATGATAGTGGTGACTGACAGTATTGAGCGCATTAGGCCATTATTACAGCAGCTATCCCAAGAGCGTCAGCAGCAAATCATAGCCAGTTGGTCGCAGCAGGCAGATGATGAGACAAATGCCGATAGCAAGCAAGCACACACTTGGTTGTTGCCCTTAAAGTCCGCTCAGTTTGGCGCTAACAAGCAAGTGGATAGCGAGACCGAAGCTGAAGTACCTTATTGGATTACTGGCAAACATGATTCGATTGCAGTCAGAGTGATTGCCCATCCACTCATCACTCAACTGTGTCAGCAGATGGTCAGTAGCACCAACCCTTATGGGCTTGTTGTCTCTACCAGTTGTAATCCATCGGGTGAGACACCGGCTAAGAGCTTTGAGCAAGCCTATGCTTATTTTGATCAAGACATTGCTTATCTAACAGGGGAGACCTTGGGCTATGTTTTACCTAGCCAGATTTGTGATGCATTAAGCGGGCAGGTGATTCGGTAAAGCTATTTGCTATAAATGTTCTTAATATAGGCATTAGAACAGCAATGCTAAAGGGATATTGCATTTGGTAAATAGTGTTCCACGTGAAACAGGCTTAGTCTTTAATATCTAATCTTTAATATCTGATTCTAATATCCGTTTATTAATATAAGGCTGTTTCACGTGAAACACAAAGAAGGTAATTTGTATTCAGTATTTCCGGTTAAGTGATTTCAGGTTAAGCAATTTCGGGTTAAGCGGTTAGGACTTTTTCGTTCGGGTTCGAATGGCAAAAATAACTGCAGTTAGAACGGCCACTAACAACGATAAAATAGCACCGGTTAAAAGCGTATTGAGTAGTGCAAATGCAAAGGGATGGTGGATTTGACTGATGCCCAATCTATCATCGGTAATACCTACCGAGATAATCCCTGCCCACAGCTCAGGAGAAAGTGGCCACCCAAATATCAAAAATCCGTTCATTAGCTGCAAACCCGCTTTGATAAACACACTGCGGCGTAGGGCATTATGTAATTGGGTATAACCTTGTTTGAGAAGGTAGGCATCAACTGAGCCGTAAATGAGGATAAATATCACAATACCCACTAGCATTCCGGCGAAAGCTAAGGGTACTGAATTTACTACAATACTGCCCCAGGTAAAGCTGGCTAAAGCGTTTACCAATACCCAGAATCCCCAAAACAACCAATGATTTCTCATTTATTTCCTTAACCTTCTTTATTTAACTTTCTTTACCTTAGCTCTCTGTACTTAAGCTTTGAATATTTAGTCTTCGAGCTATTGATATGATGTGTTTACTGGAAGCTCTTAATGTACCGAAAGGGTTTTTCCGTCTGAGTTTCTAGGTAAGTCGGCCAAGCAAACCAAACTTTCATTACTAATACCGCTGACCAAGAATTGATCGGAGTCGGCAAAGTACTGGACCACTTCTATCGGGGTATAGACCAAGGTCTGTGTTTGGTCCACAACCCAGACATAACCTTGAATAGGACTATTTGGACGAGGTCTCTTTTTGGTTAATCCATCAAGCTCGGCTTCGTGAATGGCACTTCTAGGCAAACGAACCCCAAGCTCAATTTGGCCATACTCAATAGTCATCGAAGCTTGCATACCAGATTTTAATAAAGCCTTACTGTTTTCACCTGCTACCAAAGGGGCGCGAACTATAAGAGTGTCTGATTTGGGATCAGCAAGGATATGGCTTATTTGGCCGGTAAACTCTTTTTGTAGCTCATAAACAGTAAAGTAAACCGGGGTGCCGACAGACAGCTGGGATTGAGTAGATAATGGAAGCTCACCTACTAACTGTAACTTCTGAGGATTGGTCACAGTAATCATCAAATCAGACCCCTCGCTTTGTTCTGAGTCAGGCTTATCTGCTTCTTTATTTTTCTCATTCTCATTGTCTGCGCTGTCATTTGGTGCAGAGTTGTTTGATGTAGCACTGTTTGATGCAGAACTGTTTGATGCAGAACTGTCTTCATTAGTAGTGTTGCTGTCAGTGATTTTGGTAACCGTGCCTTTAATAGGAGATTTTAAAACCAAAGTTACCGCCACCAAGTTATCCTCTGCTTTAGAGGAAGCCTCTGCTGTAGACGAAGAGGAATTCTTATTTGACTTCACTTCTACCCCGTCAACATAGACTTCTACAAATTTATTGCTAATAAAAGGCAACTTACTTTCACTGACTTCGCTTTCAATCTTAGCCAAAATTTGACCTTGCTCTACCTCCTCTCCTTCTTTGACCTCAAGAGAAGCAGATATGACAGGGTAAGGGGTGGCAACCTCAGCACTATCCACTGGAATTAAGGCACCTTCTAAGTTATAGGTAGGCTGATAGCGCTCAGGCGTGCTGGTCTGTACTAGCGAGTTGTCTACTTTAACTTCATTTTCAAACACTTGGACCAGTGCTTCAGGGTTAGAGTTAGAATTTGAGTCACACCCCACTACAGTTAAAGTAGTCGCCACAGCAAGAATCATCGCTTTTAAATAACGGTTATAAGGCAAAAGTTTATTTTTGGCGTTATCAATCAAGGGCAATGACATGTGTGAGGTCCTATGGTTGTCAGGGTGTAAAGTAAAAAAGGCTATCGCAGTATGTGGCGGGTAGGAATAATAAAAAATCACTATAAAAATACAAGTATATAGTGCATTTTAAGGTATCAACCCCATAAAGTTGTTAGTGGATTGTTTTAAGTTTGTGCTTAGGGGTTGAAATTTACCCCTGTAACCTTTATCAAGCACTAAGAATATAAAAAAAGTCACTCAAGAAAATACAAAATAAGGCCCTGCTTTTAAATTCCTTATTTAACCCTATTAGTAATCTTATAATTTATAAATTTTACAGCTTCAATAAAGCCTTTAGAAACCAAAAATATAGGGCTTTATGCAAAGCTACTTAAGCTACCAAGGAGATACCATGAGTAATAATGAAGCGAATAACGCAGCCCCAAATCTTGAGCAAGATGCTGAAAACTCAAATGTGGCTCATGACAATATCGATCGTTCTGAGACTGTATTAGAGCAAACCATGAATGAGTTCAATCCAGAAGTAAATGGCGATGACACCATTGCTAATAATATCGATGTTAGCGTTTATGAAGAGCGCATTGCTCAGTTAGAAAGCGAAGTAAAAGCAGCCAAAGAAGGCCAAGCCCGTGCCAATGCTGACGCTTATAACGCTCAAAAACGCATGGAGCAAGAAACTGAGAAGAGCCGTAAGTTTGCCCTACAAAAATTCGCTAAAGAGCTTTTAGAAGTAGTGGATAACCTAGAGCGTGCCATTGTTAGTGTGCAAGCTGACGATGATGCAGATGATGCTATCTTGGAAGGTGTGAAGCTAACTCACAAATCTTTCTTAACGGTATTGAACAAGCAAGGCGTTGAAGTAGTTGACCCGCAACAAGAAGCTTTTAACCCTGAATTGCATGAAGCAGTAGGTATTGATCCTAAAGCTCCTGCCGACACAGTGGGCGAAGTATTGCAAAAAGGCTATACCTTAAATGGCCGTTTATTGCGCCCAGCCATGGTTAAAGTAGGTCAATAACCCCTTGGCAAAAGGCTTAGAAATTTAGTCAAAAGCTATGTTAATCGAGCCAAAGACACAAAAAAAGACAAAAAGTTGTCAATTTTGCTTAACTTCGGCTTGAAAAATAGCAGCACTAAACCGATATATAGAAACAAGAAGCAAGGCTTACTTATTGAAAGCTTTAATAATAGACAGTAAGCCAAGTGCTAACATTGAATTAAACACAAACAAGAAATGATTTGGAGTTTTATATTATGGCTAAGACAATTGGTATTGATTTAGGTACAACCAACTCTTGTGTTGCAGTAATGGAAGGTGACAAAGTTAAAGTCATCGAAAACGCTGAAGGTACACGCACAACCCCTTCAATTATCGCTTATAAAGACGGCGAAATCTTAGTAGGTCAGTCTGCAAAACGTCAGGCAGTAACCAACCCAAATAACACTTTATATGCTATTAAGCGTCTTATCGGTCGCCGCTTTGATGACAAAGTGGTTCAAAAAGACATCGGTATGGTGCCTTACAAAATCGTTAAAGCTGACAACGGTGATGCTTGGGTAGAAGTTAACGATAAAAAAATGGCGCCACCACAGATTTCTGCTGAAATCCTACAAAAAATGAAGAAAACTGCAGAAGACTACTTAGGCGAAAAAGTAACAGACGCTGTAGTAACTGTGCCAGCTTACTTCAACGACTCTCAGCGCCAAGCTACTAAAGACGCAGGTAAAATCGCAGGCTTAAACGTTAAACGTATTATTAACGAACCAACCGCTGCTGCATTAGCTTACGGTATGGATAAGAAAAAAGGCGATAGCACTGTTGCTGTATATGACTTAGGTGGTGGTACTTTTGACGTATCAATCATTGAAATCGCTGACGTTGATGGTGAGCAACAATTCGAAGTTCTATCTACTAACGGTGACACATTCCTTGGTGGTGAAGACTTTGACTTAGCATTAATCGACTTCTTAGTTGAAGAGTTCAAAAAAGAACAAGACTTCAACCTAAAAGGTGACCCACTAGCGATGCAGCGTCTAAAAGAAGCTGCTGAGAAAGCTAAGATTGAATTATCAAGCGCTCAAAGCACTGAAGTAAACTTACCTTACATCACTGCTGATGCGTCAGGTCCTAAGCACTTAGTGGTAACTATCAGCCGCTCTAAGCTAGAAGCTTTAACAGAAGATCTAGTAAAACGTACTATCGATCCTTGTAAAGTAGCTCTAGAAGATGCCGGTCTAAAAGCTAGCGACATCGACGACGTTATCTTAGTGGGTGGTCAGACTCGTATGCCACTAGTACAAAAAACAGTGGAAGACTTCTTCGGTAAAGAGCCACGTAAAGACGTGAACCCTGACGAAGCAGTAGCCGTTGGTGCAGCAATTCAAGGTGCGGTACTATCAGGTGACAAGACTGACGTACTATTACTTGACGTAACGCCACTAACTCTAGGTATCGAAACCATGGGCGGTGTTATGACAGGTATCATTGAGAAAAACACTATGATTCCTACTAAGAAATCACAAGTGTTCTCAACTGCTGAAGACAACCAGCCTGCGGTAACCATTAAAGTGTTCCAAGGTGAGCGTAAAGTAGCGGCCCAAAACAAACTATTGGGTGAGTTCAACTTAACGGAAATTCCACCAGCACCACGTGGTATGCCACAAATTGAAGTAACCTTTGACATCAACGCTGACGGTATCATGAACATCTCAGCCAAAGACAAAGGTACGGGTAAAGAGCAGAGCATCCAGATTAAAGCAGACTCTGGTTTATCGGATGAAGAAATCGAGCAAATGGTACGTGACGCTGAAGCAAACGCTGCAGAAGACGAGAAGTTCGCAGCGTTAGCTCAAGTACGTAACGAAGCTGATGGTCGTATCCACGCTATCCAAAAAGCTCTAAAAGAAGCTGAAGACAAAGTAACTGAAGAAGAAAAAACTTCAGTTGAGACTGCTATCAGTGAGTTAGAGTTAGCGGCTAAAGAAGATGACCATGATGACATCAAAGCTAAGCTTGAAGCTCTAGACAATGCATTCTTACCTATCAGCCAGAAGATTTACTCAGCTGGTCAAGGCGCAGAAGGCGTAGATCCAACTCAAGCAGGTGCTGAAACAGCTGATAATGCTGCGGACGACGATGTTGTAGACGCTGAATTCACAGAAGTGAATGAAGACGACAAGAAGTAATATAATAAATAGGTATAGCTAATCTATTCATAGTTCAGTTATTACCAAGAAGACCGTGCTCAGTGAGCACGGTCTTTTTTTATGGTTAAAAAATACGAGTGTTGTCCTGTAAAGACAGCAGTTTAAGAAGTTAACTGCTCAATAAGACGGTTACAGTCTGCAGTAGTTAGCTTAGCATTCATTACTAGTCGAATGCGCGCTGTACCCACGGGTACAGTAGGTGGACGAATCGGTAGGGCATAAAACCCTGCTTGTTGTAGCTGTTGGGCTTTTTGTACAGCACTGGCATTGTCCCCTAATATATAAGGAATGATAGGGGACTGGTAGGCCACGTTGGAGTCTGCATTGATGGCTTGAGAGACACGAACCGATAAATCAGCCAAGTAAGTGCGTAGGTTATATAGAGTCGGCATTTTGGCTAAGACAAACCGAGTCCAACAGTGGGTAATGGGTGGCAAAGCAGTACTGAAGATAAAAGAGCGCATTTGATTCACCAACCACTCTCTGATGGATTTATCGCAAATCACATACGCTCCCATCGAAGCGAAGGCTTTACCAAAGGTGCCTACCAGATAATCTATCTCCTCTAAAGTCTGGGTTTCTTCTGCCAAACCTAATCCATTATGTCCAAGTACACCAACCGCATGGGCTTCATCGATATATAGCTCAATACGAGGGTCTTGGGCTTTCAGACTAACCAAAGCTTTTAAGTCCGCACGATCCCCATCCATACTAAAGATACTCTCGGTCACCACAATAATGCGTTCGATATCGTCACTGGCTTGCTCAATCAAAGCGGCTAGGTGCTTCATATCATTGTGGCGATAACGCTGATAGCTACAGTGTCTGTTTTTGCTGCCAATAAGACGCACCCCATCAATAAGGCTGGCATGAATTAAAGTGTCGGTCAAAATTAAGGTATTAAGAGGTAGCTTAGCTAGAGCAGGCAAGATACCGATATTGGCATGATAGCCACTATTCACCACCAAGACCTCTTTACTACAAGTCGAACGTTGCTCGTCAGATAAAGCAAGCTTGTACCAGTTTAATAGCTCTTGTTCTAGTAATGGCAGTTGGCTGTGGTTGCCGGTCAATAATCGAGAAGAGGTGGAGCCCATTTTTGGCAATAATGACTCAGGCATCTGTTGTAAGTAAGTCAAAAACTCTGACTGTAGCCGGGTCTCATTGCCAAGTCCCAGATAATCGTTGCTTGAGATATTAAGCAGTCGCTGTTCATTCAAGATAATCCATTGATCTTCATGTCTAACAGGCGGTAGCTGTCGATACTGCTCTTTTGACTTAAGGTTATCTAGCTGCGTAGAAACACTTAATCGTGTGGGTCCGGTCATAAATATCTATCCTTGATGCTTTAATTTGATGTCGGTGGCTTGCTTTGTGGTAAATAAAGTTAAAAACTTTATAAAACAGGGGCCTAGAGTGTTGGTAACAGTGAGTAATATATCGCTTTTATTGCAGAAAAGGCTATATGTAACAAATGTTTTCAAAAACTAGGGTTTGTAACTGTCTGCATAAAAAGTAGGGGTAAAAAATAACTTCACGCCTATTAAACTCCGACAGAGTATCAGAGTGGTTTTAATTACTATGTATACATCGATAACAAGCAAGGTGTTTTAAGAAAGCTCAGCTACAACCCTGTTCCTTTAATAGCTTTCTTATAAGCTTGCATCGTTACTCATTTAATAGGAGAACTACAATGAAAACATTACAAAAAACTCTACTTGCTCTAGCTGCTGGTACTTTAATGACTGCAGGCGCTCAAGCGGCTGTTACTTATGGCAATGGCATGACAGCTCAGCCATACATCGGTGCTAAAGTAGGTCAGTATGATCTTGACGGTGCCAAAGACAAAGGCACTTCATACGGTGTTTACGGTGGTGCTAAGTTCACGCCAAACTTTGGTTTAGAAGCTGAATACCTAACCACTAGCGATGAAGATCTTAACGATGTACAAGAGTACTCTGCAGACACTTACGGCGTATACGCAACAGGTGACTATGCTTTCCCTAACACCGGCGGTCTATATGGTAAAGGTCGTCTAGGTATCGCGAAAAATGAAGTTGACGTAAAAGGTAAAGTGACTGGTAGAGAAACTTCAGGCTCTGAAACGGGTGTTGCCGGTGGTCTAGGTCTAGGTTTTAACGTAGCACCAAACGCTTCAATTGAAGCCATGTATAACTGGTATCCTTCAATTGAAACTAACGTAGGTGAAGATTTAGATGCTAGTGGCGTAACACTAGGTGCTCACCTTAAGTTCTAATCTTGCATAAGTCACAATCAGATATACTCTCTGATAAGGCTATAAAAACGATCGCTTCGGCGGTCGTTTTTTTATGGACTTAGTATTTGATTTTAAAAGGAATATTTTTAAAAAAAACTTTTCTAGGGCTGGTTTTATAACCTATGCTCCAAGGGTGTATATTGCAAAAAGTAACAAGGAGCCTATCAAATACTGACACTGGCCAAACGCAATACCGACACTAGTAACGCAATATCTTGTTACTATTAGATTATGGATAACAAGAAAGAGGTTTATAGCTTCTGATAGACAAAACTCTCTTTTTGGTTATGACCTTCAAATAAATAGGAGAATAACAATGAAACTATTACAAAAGACTCTTCTTGCTTTGGCCGCTGGTTCAATGATGACTGTGGGCGCACAAGCTGCAGTTAACTATGGTATGACGGCACAGCCATACATTGGTGCTAAAATCGGTCAATATGATCTTGATAAAGCAGATGATGAAGCCATGTCTTACGGTATCTACGGTGGTGCTAAGTTCACGCCAAACATCGGTGTTGAAGCTGAGTACATGACTACTAGTGATGAAGATTTCGATTCAGCTAGAGAGTATTCTGCAGACGTATATGGTCTATATGGTACTTATGATTATACCTTCCCAGGCTCAGATATGTATGCTAAAGGTCGCTTAGGTGTGGCTAAGAACAAAGTAGACGTTGATGGCAGTGGTAGTAAGTCTGATACAGGTATCGCTGGTGGCTTAGGTCTAGGTTATAACGTAGCTCCTAATGCAGCAGTAGAGCTGGCCTATGACTGGTATCCAAAAGTAGACAACGTAGCTGGCAAAGGCGACTTAGATGCTTCAGGTATTACCTTAGGTGCCAACTTTAAGTTCTAATTAACCTTATTAGATAGAAGTTAAAGATAACAGTTTAATGATCATTATAAAAACGATCGCTTCGGCGGTCGTTTTTTAGTGCAATTTTCTATAAATAGGTATCAGTTGGCTATTAATTTTGCAGTAAAAGTGATTTCTAGTGAGTTTGAATATCTCTTCTAACTCTTTGTTTCTATTAGAAATATAACATTGCAAAAAGTAACAGCTCGCCTATGATATGACTACATACGACTTGAAATATTTTGTTACTATTAACACATGGATAGCAAGGGAGGGTTTGAGAGCTTCTCAACCAAACTTTCCTTTCATCTTACTTATTTCAATAGGAGAAAAATAATGAAAACTTTACAAAAAACTCTATTAGCTTTAGCTGCTGGTTCACTAATGACTGTTGGCGCACAAGCTGCTGTATATAACGCTGCACAGCCATACGTTGGTGCTAAGATCGGTCAATATGATCTTGACGGTGCAGATGACGAAGCTACCTCATACGGTATTTATGGTGGTGCTAAATTCACTCCAAACTTCGGTATGGAAGCTGAATACATGACCACTAGCGATGAAGATTACGATGCTGGCGCTGAGTATAGTGCTGACGTATATGGTCTATACGGTACTTATGACTACACGTTCCCAGGCTCACAAATGTATGCCAAAGGTCGTTTAGGTGTGGCTAAGAACAAGGTTGACTTTGAAAGAAAAGTTATTGGCGGCCGTAACGGTAGCGAATCTAAAACTTCAGTAGCAGGTGGTCTAGGTCTAGGTTATAACCTTGCTCCTAACGCTGCAGTAGAGCTGGCTTATGACTGGTACCCAGAAGTTAAAGTTGGTAATGACAAGAAAGATGCTAATGGTATCACTCTAGGCGCTAACTTTAAGTTCTAATTGAGCCCAAGTTAAAGTCTTAGTGTAACTAAGACAATCCTAAGAAAACGACCGCTTCGGCGGTCGTTTTTTTGTGCGTATAAAAGGTATATACCTGACTTGGCACAGGTTATAGCTCTACGTGCATTGCTTAAAAGTGCTAAGATAAATAACAATAAAAACATTATTAAGGAAGAAGTTATGTTTGTATTTGAGCCATGGCATTGGCTAGTACTCGGAGGGATTCTGATTATTTCAGAGATGTTTTTGACCACCTTTGCCACTTTATGGTTTGGTATTGCAGCCGTTATAGTGGCCTTACTAAGCTGGTTAATGCCATTACCACAAGCGTTCCAGATAATTTTATGGTTAATCTTATCGCTAATGATGATGGCCATCTGGTTTAAGTTTGTAAAACCGTTGTCAGTTGATCGCACCAAAGCGGGGCTGGGTGGCAGTGTTATTATCGGTGAAAAGGGTATGATAACGGTTGAGCCTACCGCCGATAGAGTGGGTACAGTACGCTTTAGCGTGCCTATTGTTGGAGCTACTGAGTGGAAATGTCGTACTCGCGGCGAAGAGTTAGAGGTGGGACAAAGAGTGGTTGTCGTCGATGTCATTGGCAATGAGCTAATTGTTGTGCCTGCGCAGACTATGGCCCACATTAATCATAGATAATTGATAAAAATTGATACTATAAACAAAATTTTAAATAAATTGCCCCATCAATATTGGAAGATAAAGTAGGGGTGGTGATAACAGGGAGTAGAAATATGGGAAGTTTTAGCTTAGTAATGCTAGTAATAGTAGCGCTGGTGGTATTCACAGTCTTTAAAGGGGTCAGAATTGTACCTCAAGGTTACAAATGGATTGTACAGCGCCTAGGTAAATATCATCAAACCTTAGAGCCGGGTTTAAACCTGATTATTCCCTATGTGGACGATGTCGCTTATAAGCTCACTACCAAAGACATCGTGTTGGATATTCCCTCACAAGAGGTAATTACCCGCGATAACGTGGTCATCATAGCCAACGCTGTGGCTTATATCAGTATTGTACAACCTGAAAAAGCAGTCTATGGTATCGAGGACTATGAGCATGGTATTCGTAATTTAGTGCAGACTTCACTACGCTCTATTATCGGTGAGATGGACCTAGACAGTGCTTTATCTAGTCGTGATCAGATTAAAGCGTTACTTAAGCATGCGATCTCAGAAGATATTGCAGACTGGGGTATCACTCTAAAAACTGTTGAAATTCAAGATATTAACCCTTCAGACACCATGCAAACTGCCATGGAAGAGCAGGCTGCTGCTGAACGTCAACGCCGTGCGACAGTAACCCGTGCTGATGGTCAAAAACAGGCGGCCATCTTAGAAGCAGATGGTCGTTTAGAGGCTTCTCGCCGTGATGCTGAGGCTCAAGTGGTCTTAGCAAAAGGTTCTGAAGAATCTATCCGTCTAATTACTCAAGCTATGGGAGAAGAAGAGATGCCTGTGGTTTACTTGCTAGGCGAGCAGTATATTAAAGCGATGCAGGAGCTGGCAGAGTCGGATAATGCCAAGACTGTGGTGTTGCCTGCAGATATTTTAGGCACCGTAAAGGGGTTGATGGGCAGTAAAATTAAGTCTTAATAGGGACTCTCTTACCTTTGATACGTATTAAACTTGTGTCATGACCTAGCAAAACTTTACTCATTTAACCTTCTGGTTACTTATAGCCCTTTAGAGCGCCTTATTCATAAGGTTTGTTACTAAGGGGCTATTTTTTTATGCTGGGGTTCAGGCCACAATAGAGTCATTATATAAGTAGAGTTATTAAATATTTAAAAGAACATTAGGAATTAAGATGCAAAATCGTATTGATAACAATAGGGAAAATCAAGATAAAGCTGAGTCTCTATCCACCCGTTTAAACCCTGTTACTCAAGGTGCTGCTCTGCCTTATGAAGTTTTAAATGAGCAATATCAAAACGCCGCTTACCCTGAAAGTAAGTTACAAATTCGTGGTGGTGGTTTTGGTTCTGATGCTGCTGCTCATCCAAGTAACCCCAATCAATTCTATGCCTTAACCGACCGAGGACCTAACTCAGATTTTAAAGGCAGCTTGGGAGAAGGAAAGCAGTTTTTGGTCCCAAATTACAGTCCAAAAATCGGCCTATTTCAGGTAGAAGCCGATGGACAAGTGACTAAAGTTAAAGAGATTGTCTTAAAGGATAAGGCAGGACAGCCGATCAGTGGCTTGCCCAACCCAAAGGCTTTTGGGGGCACCAATGAAATTCCGTATGATGTCAATGGCGAGCCGATGACAGAAGATCCCAGTAAGCCTTATGACCCTGAGACCAATCCAGTTAAGACTGACCTTAATGGCTTAGACCCAGAAGGACTGGCTGCTTTAAATGACGGCACCTTTTGGGTAAGTGATGAGTATGGGCCACACTTAGTGCATTATGATGCGCAAGGGGTAGAGATTGAGCGGATAAACCCGTTTAGCACCGATACCCGTAATACGGTGACAGTAGAAGGCAAAACCTTATTATTACCGGCAGAATTTGCCAAACGTCGTACCAACCGCGGTATGGAATCATTAACCATTACTCCAGACCAAACTACTTTGGTCGGACTTATGGAATCCTCAATGGACAATCCAGATAAGCAGGGTAGAAAGTCGACCCTAACTCGACTGGTTACCGTGAATTTGGTGACCGGTAAGATTGCCCAATATCTATGTCGACTTGAGGCAGTAAACCACGTCAACTCAGCACTGGCCGCCATTAGTGAGCAGCAATTCTATGTGGCTGAGCATGACCGTGAGTTTCCTTGGCAGCAGCCTTCTGCCAAAAAGCTGATTTATAAAATTGACTTAGCCAAGGCCACCAATATTAATGACTTTGAGGGTGTTATTGAAAACGCTGAAAAGTCTCATTTGTCTGCAACGCTAACTCAAGATGAACAGTTGGGGCTGCTAATTAATGGTGTCACGCTTGAGCAGCTCATTGCCGAGGATGAGAAAAATTGGCAGCTGCTGGCTAAGTTGGGCATTCATCCGGTCGAGAAAACTTTAGCGGTGGATGTGTTGGCTACCATCGACTATCCGCACGACAAGCTTGAGGGTGTCTGGTTACGTCAAGATGGCAGTATCGGGCTGTTAAATGATGATGACTTTGCGATGAATGACTCAGACAAAGGAGTTGAGCATAAGTATCTGGATGCAGAAAAGACGGTGATTGATGGCAACAGACTGTATGTGGTTGTCCCTGAGGTTTAACATTTTAAAGCTCTGAGCTAGTCTGTAAGACTCAATTTCTAACCACCTAGATCAAGGTTTTTTAACACAACTGGGACGTGACATAACACATTACTTATTTTTTGGACAGTCATTACCTAATAGAATATTTAGCTGATAGAATAGCTAGGTTGCTAAGAAAGCAACTATAGAAAAGGCATGGCAATAAAGGGAATTAAGACGCAGGTCATAAGTCATGCCACATAAGAAATCCTGATTAAAATCAGATTTAAAACCCTATCTATTAAAATTATATTCAAAATAAAATAAGAGAGTAAGTTATGTCACAGCCAATATATACCATAGCCGATTATCTGTTTGACCGAGTAGCCGAAGCGGGCGCCAGCGAAATATTTGGGGTGCCAGGCGATTATAACCTATCTTTTTTAGATAATATTATTGCTTCCGATAAGCTACGCTGGGTCGGTAATACCAATGAGCTAAATGCGGGCTATGCTGCTGATGGATATGCCCGTGAACGCCGATTTGCAGCTATGGTAACCACCTTTGGGGTGGGTGAGCTGTCTGCTATTAATGCCACTGCGGGTTCGTATGCTGAGTATGCACCTGTGCTACACATCGTGGGTGCGCCCAATACTCAGCTTAGAGATGGCAAGCGTCGTCTGCACCACAGCTTAGGGGATGGAGTATTTAACCACTTTATCAAAATGGTTGAGCCGGTGAGTGTGGCAAGAGCGGAGATTACTGCCGAAAACGCCGCCTCTGAGATTGATAGAGTCATCCGTATGGTGCTAAAAAAGCAGCGCCCCGGCTACCTGCTGCTCTCACCTGATGTGGCCAAACTGCCCATTTATCGTCCTACCACCCAGCTCAAAGACAGTGAAGAAGACATCACCAGTCAAGACGCCTTAGCGGACTTCAAAAAAGAGCTAAGTAGTTATATCGAAGGCAAGGCCACCACTTTAATTGCCGACTTGATGGTGCATCGCTTAGGTCTACAAAACCAGCTAAAAGCATTGATAGCCGATACTCAGATCCCTTTTGCTACTTTGTCTTGGGGCAAGACTTTACTTGATGAGCACAGTGATCGTTGGGCGGGGGTTTATGTCGGTGAGCCTTCACAGCCAACCGTAAAAGATGCGGTAGAAAATGCCGAATGTCTGATTAAGCTTGGGGTTAATTATACCGATACCACCACCTCTGGCTTTACTCAAAATATTGATAGCTCAAAAGCAGTGGATATTCATCAAGAGCGCGCCACAGTAGGGGATAAGATTTTTGCACCTATCGCAATGAAGGATGCTCTACAAGCCTTACACGAGGTATTAACGTCAGGCATCGAGGTGGTGGCCAAGCCGCTTATCGCACCGGTGGATGTGCATCAGCAGCAAGGTGATGATGATGAGGCGCTACTTCAAAAAGACTTATGGCACATTGTGGCTGACTGTTTAGATGGCAATAACTTGGTGTTTGCTGAGCAGGGGACTGCCTACTTTGGTATGAGTGAAGTACGCTTACCAGAAGGCGTAACCTTCTATGGTCAACCGCTGTGGGGCTCAATCGGTTATACCTTACCGGCCAGTTTGGGGGCAGGTATCGCGTCACCTCATAAGCGCAGCGTGCTACTTATCGGCGACGGTTCAGCGCTACTGACCATTCAAGATTTGGCGGTCATGATTCGTGAAAAGCTTAACCCAGTCATCTTATTGATTAACAACGCCGGCTATACTGTAGAGCGCGCCATTCACGGCGAAGAAGAGCTGTATAACGACATTCCTATGTGTGATTGGCAGGTCATGCCTAAAGCCTTTGGTGCCACTGAAGACAACTGTTTAACTCTAAAAGCAAGCACCCCAGCTGAGTTAAAATCTGCACTGTCTCAGGGACACGATGCCAAAGATAAGATGGTGTTTATCGAAGTGATCACCGGTGTAATGGACGTACCGCCTTTATTACAAGACGTGGCAGCGTCTTTAAAATAAGGGCTATGTCTTAATCACTGATTAAAAAATCTCAGCATAAAAACTGAGGACAAAAAAACCGACCTGTAAAAGGGTCGGTTTTTTATTTAAGCGGTCTGTTTATTCTCTAGGTAATCGTTTGGATAAACTCAGCTTAAACTTAGATGGCTTCTTAGATAGTTCAGATAACTTAGATAACCTTAGAGAATCGGCCTTTTTCTTTACTGGCCAAATAAGTATCAAATACCATGGCCACGTTGCGGGCAAGCAGGCGACCTTTGGGTAGAATACGAATACCAGCAGCATCCATATCAATCAGTCTGTCTTGTTGCATCTCGCCTAATTGCTGAATTTCATCGATAAAGTAAGTAATGGCGTCGATACCAAACTTTTGATTTAAGTCTTTAAAGTCGATGTAATCATGGCACAGTAAGTTTGAGATGATATAGCCACGCAGTCGATCTTGGATGTTGGTTTTAATGTGTCGCACTGCTGGTAATTTACCGGCATCTACCATGGCTTCATACTCTTTTAAATCGGTGTGATTTTGTAGAATATGGGTAGAGGAGTTGCCTCTGTTGGCGTATAAGGTGCTGTTAATTTGACTGATAGAAGACACCCCAAAGCCCAATAGATCACAGTCACCTAAGATGGTGTAGCCTTGGAAGTTACGATGCAAAATGCCTTCACGCTGAGCAACTGCCATGCTGTCATCTGGCTTGGCAAAATGGTCGATGCCAATGTACTGATATCCCGCCTCATTTAAAGCGGCGATGGTATCGCTAAACATCTCAAGTTTTTCAGCCGGGGTCGGTAAATCCTCGTCTTTAATTTGACGCTGCGATTTAAAGCGATCGGGCAAGTGCGCATAGTTAAAGATGGATAATCTATCCGGTGAGATATCAATGATAGTCTCTACTGTCTTCGCAAAAGTCTGCGGCGTTTGATGCGGTAAGCCGTAGATTAAGTCAATATTGGTAGACTTAAAGCCTAAGCGACGCGTTTCTTGCATCACACCGCGGATTAGCTCTTCAGACTGCACTCTGTTTACTGCAATTTGAACTTTATGATCTAAGTCTTGTACCCCGAAGCTAACTCGGTTAAAGCCTAAATTGCGTAGCACACCTAGGGTAGTGTCGCGGATTTCTCGAGGGTCAATTTCAACAGAGTAATCGCCTACCTCTGGGTACTCGTCCGTAGTCTTATCTAATGAAGTTGGCGCAAACTCAAATTGTGTCTGTAAAAATTGCCAAAGCTCAGTCAACTCTTCATCACTGAAAAAAGTCGGGGTGCCACCGCCCAAATGCAGCTGTTTTACGTAAGGCTTACCCCCAGAATCAGGTCGTTCTAGCAGAGCTCTTTTTTGTTTGACTTCATTTTTTAGATACTCTAGGTAGTCGCCGGCATCACTGTTCTTTTTGGTGATGATTTTATTACAAGCACAGTAATAGCAAAGGTGACGGCAAAATGGGATATGAAAATAAAGCGATATCGGCGCATTGGGGTCACGACTGGTCAAAATATCTAATTCAGCCCCAGCTTCAATCGGCTTGAACTCAAGAGCTGTGGGATAAGAGGTGTAGCGTGGCCCTGAACGATTGTATTTATGAATTAGAGCCTGATCGTATTCTAACTGCGGCATCTCAGAGGTCGCGGCATCAAACTGTTTTTTGGCATAAGGATTTGCAGGAGAGAAATCCGGACGCTGAGTAGTGGGAGGAAGATTGGCTTGATCTGTAAAAATGGCAGAATTAGTCATAACATTGGCCTTATCGGAGAGCCGATAAATAGAAGCGATGAGGTAAAGTTTAAATAGTGAGTCAATTATAACAAATTATCTCTGTACACGACAAAAATGCTCAAAGTCTCAAAGGTCGTGGACTAGGAGACAAATAGCTTATTAGAACCTCAAACACACGTCGATTGCCAGCAAAGAAATACTCACGCAAACCATCAATCAAAACATCCAAACC